>ENA-OWPA01000037-OWPA01000037.1-bioreactor-metagenome-genome-assembly--contig:-NODE-37-length-236409-cov-42.951864_pt1 | contig 236409 bp, 197 predicted proteins | sample MGYA00238139_ERZ651803 | MGnify/ENA primary metagenome ERZ651803 (study PRJEB26909, sample SAMN07631231) | bioreactor metagenome | isolation source: Switchgrass digestor | place: USA: Dartmouth...
CTATCGTTAACTTCTTTCGGCCTTTCCTCTATGCTGCTTCCCTTAAGATTTTTCAGTGCTATCTTCTTAACCCTTTGATATATGCGTTTTTTACCATCCTTTTTCACTGGCAAATATTTATTCGTTAGTCTTAAAAATACATCCCCTCTATCAATGTAGTTATATAGTGTTTTCGTGCAGATACTCGTTTTAAACTTCAGTCCCTTTGCTTTTATTTGTCCAATAACAGCATCAGGAGAATATTTTTCATTTATTATCTTTGATTCTATATACCTCACTAATTCATGGTCATTTCCTATCTTTAACCGTGGACCTTTATTCTTCCCGTTCTCTACATATCTCCTTTGGGCTACATCTGCACAATACTCTTTTCTGTATGTTAAATCACTATTTTGTAAATATATTGTCCCACGGGTTATTTCTCTTTCTATTGTCCTTCTGTGCCTGCCCAACCTCTTTGCTATTTCCGTTACTGTATACTTTTCTTTTAGGTACAACTCTATGGCGTATCTTTCTCTTTCATTTAGGTGTTTGTTTTTTCTTGTTTCTGTGTTATTATTCATATATAACTCATGGTACTCCTTTGCTAATGTTTTTCTTTGGTTATTAAACATTTTACAATGGATTACCATGAGTTTTCTATATATTACGGCATTTTATTTTACAACTTCCCCCGCTCCTGCCAACGCCTTCCGCTGATGTATGGGCTTGTTTTCGCCCGGATGATGAAGGCAATTCCCCGGACCAGCCAATCCATGCACCAGAACAGCCAGATGCCCATGATCCCCCATCCGGTATAACGGACCGTAAACCATGCCCCCAGCACGCGCACAAACCACATGCTCAGTATCGAAACAACCGTCACGCAGGCGGAGTCCCCGGTGCTTCGGATGCAGGCAGGCAGGATAAAGGCTGCGGGCCACAGGATGGGCAATGCCACCAGCACAAATTGCAGCACGGAAAATATCATGCTTTCCACATCGCCGGGAGGCGAATACAGATGGATGAGCAGGGGAAGCAGGGGTACCATGATAAGGGTTGTAACAGCCAACAGCCCTGTGGCATAGCCGATCAGCGATCGGAATATTTTCCGCAGTTCCTTTCCATGGATCGAGGAACCGACAGCCTGTCCAACTATGGTCACGGCCACAAGGGACAGGGAGTTCCCGGGGATGTTGATCAGATCGGTTATTGACGCGGCTATGCTGTTGGCCGCAAGAGCTGCCGTACCCAGAGCCGTGACGAAGGTCTGGATGATCAGTTTACCCCAGTTGAAAATCAGCCCGTCAATACACGCCGGCACGCCTATACCGAGGACGGGAACGATGGTGGTACGCTCCAGTTTCAGGGACATTCTGCGAATACTGACGTCATCGTTATGGTACAGGATCCAAACAATCAGGCTCGCCGATGCTATACGGGATACCAGGAGCGCGACGCCTACTCCGGACACACCCCATCCGAGGACGTAAATGCAGAGAGCGCCAACCCCCACATTGATCGCATTGGACAGGATGGAAATCCTCATGGAGGATCGTGTATTGCCGCTTCCCCTCAGGATTCCCGATGCCATGGAGAAGGCGGCAAGGAATGGATAGGACAGGGCGGAATAGTTCAGATAAACCTTGGCGTACTGCTTAACCAATTCTTCGGCCTCTCCGAACAGAAAAGCGACGGTCGCTCCGCCGAAGGCCAGGAAGAACAGGCAGCAAACCATGGCGCTAAGCACGCAGACCACCATGGACTGTCCGGCGGCTTTGTTGGCCTTATTCCTATCTCCGGCACCTATGCTTTGGGCTACCACAACCGTTGCACCAGTGGCAAATGACGTGAAAATGTTCATAATAAGAAGGTTGAGAGAAGCGACAATGCTGACCGCAGATATAGCCGTCATGCCAACGTTGCCGACCATCATCGTATTGACCATGCCGATGGTGGTCGCCAGCGCCTGCTCGATAAGAACAGGCCACAGGAGCCTTAGAAAGAGTTTTCTGTCGAACATCGGATGCACCTTGATTTTTTACCCGGAAGGCTTAAAAATTTATGAAGTTATTATACACCATCGCCTGCCGCTTTTGGGGGAATGGTGGGAAAAATCTGCGTTTTGACGGATCATGCCGCATCCGGATATGACATACCGCAGTCTTATGGCAAAAAAGCCCCGGAAGCATGCCATCACCGGCAACCGTTTCTTCCCGCCATGGTCGACGGGCTATACAGTGGACAATATCAGAAGCCATTATTATAATAGATAAGGTATTAAAAAGGGGGAAATATCGCGCAAGCGGCATCCCATCTTGCATTCCCGCCCGGGTATGGCCGGGAAGAGTTCCGGCCGGGAGAAGCCCGGTCAGGTATCCGGATATCGCGTGGAGTACCCTGCGCACAAACGCAAAAAAGCCCTGCTGGCATTTACCTTTGCCGATGGGCTTAGCAAATAAGGATAAGCGAGGAGTTGGCATGAGATCCTATCGATTCAGAAGGGGTAAAGTATACCGGAGAAGGCGAGCCGGCATTCTTGTGGTGTTCGTGTTCCTGATTGCCTGTGCGGCATATTTCCTGTTTATCAGAGGTGACAGGAACAGCGGCATTGCCGTCAATACGCCCACGCCGTCTGCGGTAACCGATTCACCGGCACCCGTAACCACGCCCGAATCTACGCCGGAACCCACGCCCACTCCCACGCCGGAGCCCAAAGGCACCTATACCGAATCCCACGGCTTCCTTCCGGCTATCGGTTCACTGCCGCCCAGCGGTAAGATGGATGAGCTCAAAGCAATGGTGGAGGATTTCATCAGCAAACAGTCCGGCAGGTACGGGGTAACCTTCATCGACCTTGCCACCGGCGAGTCCTTCGGCATCAACGATAAGGAAGAATACATCGCCGCGAGCACCTCGAAGCTTCCCATGAACCTGCTCCTGTACACCAAGATCGAGTCCGGCGAGGTGGACCCCGATATGATGCTGGAATACAAGCCCTCCCATCTTGAATACGGGACCGGCATCATCCAGAATTCCCCCTACGGCACCAAGTACTCGGTCCGGGAGACATCGGAGCTTTCGCTGCGAAAGAGCGACAACTGCGGCATCAACATGATCATTGAGCTTTTGGGCATAGAGAATATCCGCCAGTACATCGTGGATTTGGGTGGCGTGGTCTACTACGACAACCGCCATCGTTCATGCCCCTATGACATGGCGCTGGTGGCGCAGGAACTTTACAGACGTTATCTGAACAACCCGCCCGTCTATGAGAAGATGATTGAGGACTTGGAAAACACCGACTGGAGCGACCGCATCGACGCGCTTCTGCCGGACCACGTGCGCGTAGCCCACAAGATCGGCAACCAGACCCGGACCGCCAACGATGTGGGCATCGTTTTTGCATCCCATCCCTATGTGCTCTCGGTTATGACCGGGGATGTGGATTTCGGGACTGCCTGCAAAAAAATAGCCGAAATGTCCAAAATGATCTATGAATTTGTGGAGGGATATGCCACAGAGCAGGCAGAATAACAGTCAGGAGGAGTATGATGTACACCGTATATCGCAGGAGAAGGCGCAGACTCAATAAAGCGAGGTTTTTCACGTTCCTGTTGCTTTTGGCACTCATCGTGGCAGCCGTTGTGTATCTCATCCGGGGCGGACTGCCCTGGAATCGGGACGGGCAGGTCGCCGACGCAAGCCCGACCGCTTCCGATACGGCCAATCAGCCGGGCAGCGAAACAACACCAACACCTGAACCCACGCCCTGGCCCACACCGGAACCCATGCCGGAAGAAAGCACCGATCCTGCGGTTCTGGATGTTTCCTGGCAAACGCCGGCGGTTTTCGACGGACCCAATGCCTATCCCGAATCTGCCTCATTGGCATTTGGCGGGAGGATAAAGTACTGGGTATTTCAGAACAACAAACCGGTGGAGAATTATCAGGCCGGTTATGAGATTTCTTTTGGCTCTCCGGACGAATACACCACCCTGGAAGGCATCACCGCCTTCAGGGGTAACCATTACCGAAACTCCGCTTCCTGGGGAACCCGGGACGTCAAGGAGAAAAAGCTGGAGATCGTCTGGACCCATGATCTGGGTGCCATTTCGGCCGAGGGCAGCTACTGGCCCGGCACCGGCTGGACCGGACAGCCCCTCATCGTTCATTGGCCTGAGAGAGAAAGAAAAATCATGAATATCAAGCCCGAGTTCAAGGACAAGGACCTGGTTGAGGTCATCTATCCGGCCCTGGACGGCAACATCTATTTCCTTGACCTGGAAACCGGAAAACCCACCAGGGACAAAATAGAGGTGGGCTTCCCCATGAAGGGCACCGGCATGGTGGATCCCAGGGGTTATCCCATCCTCTATACGGGAATGGGGCTTAATGAAAACAGCGGAAAGTTTACCGAGTTCAAATACAACATTTTCAGCCTGATCGACCAGAAGCCCCTGTATGCCATCTTCGGCCGTGATCCCATGGCCTTCAGGGAATGGGGCGCCTTCGACGCATCGGCCCTGGTGGACGGAAAAACCGACACCTTCTTGGAAGTCGGTGAAAACGGCCTGATATACAAGGTAAAGCTCAATACCCGATACGATCCGGAAGCGGGCACCATCGACATCGCCCCGCAGCTCACCAAGTTCAGGTACCAGGACATGAACAACCCCGAGCAGGGCATCGAAAACTCTCCTGCTTTCTATAAGAACTACATGTATTTCTGCGACAATGGCGGAACCTTCATGTGCCTGGACATCAACACCTTAAAGCCTGTCTGGATCTATGACGTGGGGGATGATACCGATACCACCACGGTCATCGAAGAGACACCCGAGGGCGTATTCCTGTATACCGCCAACGAGATCGACAAGCGGAGCCAGAACAACAAGAGTCCGACAGCCCCCTGCAATATCCGCAAGTTCAACGCCCTCACCGGGGAGCTGATCTGGCAGAGGGATTACGAATGCTATTACCAGTTCTACATCAACGGCGGATCGTTGGGAACGCCCATTTTAGGCAAAAATGATATTGCGGATCTCATCATCTTCCCCATTTGCTTTACCGGTTCCACCAGCGACGGGATGCTGGTGGCGCTCGACAAGAAGACCGGCGAAGAGGTATGGACGAGGAAGCTCTCGGCTTACAGCTGGAGTTCCCCGGTGGATTTCCTGTCCAGCGACGGCAAGACCTACGCCGTATTCTGCGATTTCAACGGGGATCTGCACCTGTTCGATCCGAGAACCGGAAAGGATCTGGATGTCATAAGTCTTGGCAGGAATATCGAATCCTCTCCGGCGGTTTATAATGATATGATCGTGGTGGGATCCTACACACCGAAAATATACGGTGTACGCATCAAGTAATCGTGCCCGTTACCGTCATTGGAATCCTCCGGCCTGGCCGATTTTAGATGCCGGCTCTGACCCGGGTTTCCGGATGGCATCATGTGCATGAGCTATAAGAGGAGGTTTATTTCATGGATCAAAACAACCGCACAGGAAATTTCAAAGTGCTTGTTCCGGTATTCCTGGTCAGCCTGGTGGTGCTGATTGCCCTGCTGGTTTTTCAGGACAGGCTGCCCTGGGTTGACAGAAGCCAGGCTGTTTCGCCCACGCCGGAAGCCTCTTCGGATGTCCCGCAGACGCTTGAGCCGACGCCTGAGCCAACGCCGACTCCCGAGCCGACACCCACGCCGGAGATAACAGACCCGGAAGCCCTGCTGCTGGATTGGCAGGACCCGCCTTCCTTTGTGAGCAAGACCAAGGGGAACAATCACAGTGTGGTCAAGAAATACGCCGACGGCGCCACCATCCAGTACCAGGTCCTCCAGGGCGGAAAGCCGGTGGACTATATGCCGGACTATACCCTGGCCTTCGCTTCCGACAAGGCCTATTCCCTGGTGGAGGGCATCACCACTTTCCGCGGCAACAACTACCGCAATACCGCTTCTTTCGGCACAGCCGACATCGTGGAGAAGAAGCTGGAGATCGTATGGAGCCATAATGTGGGCGCTATTTCAGCAGCCAACAGCTTCTGGCCGGGATCGGGATGGACCGGGCAGCCGCTCCTGATCCACTGGCCCGAGGAGATCAGGAACCTGATGAACATTCATCCTGAGATGAAGAGCAAGGATCTGGTGGAAGTGATCTACCCCATCCTGGACGGCAACATCTATTTCCTCGACCTGGAGACCGGAAAACCCACCCGTGAGAAGATTAAGATCGGCTTTCCCATAAAGGGTACCGCCATGGTGGATCCCAGGGGATATCCGCTGCTCTACACGGGTATGGGTATCAATGAGAATAACGGTAAATATACTGAGTTCAAGTTCCGCATCATCAGCCTTATTGACCAGAAGGAGATTTTCACCTTCCCGGGCAAGGATCCCAATGCCTACCGTTCATGGGGCGCCATGGATTCCTCACCCATCCTGAACCGGCAGACCGACACCCTGATCCAGCCCATGGAAAACGGCATGATTAACAAGATTAAATTGAATACTCAATTTGATCCGACCGCGGGCACCATCTCGCTAAATCCCCAAATCACCCAGTACCGCTATAAGTCCTCCTACAGCCCCAACAGTTCGGATCAGGGTATAGAGGGCTCCGCGGCCTACTACCGGAACCTGATGTACATCTGCGACAACGGCGGCACCCTCCAGTGCCTGGACATCAACTCATTGGAGCCGGTCTGGATTTTCGATGTGGAGGATGACACCGACAGCACCATCGTTGTTTCTGAGGAAGAAGACGGCGTCTACATCTACACCGCCAATGAGGTGGATAAGCGATGCGCCAGTACAGGCAAAGCCACAGCGCCGGCCAACATCAGAAAGATCAACGCCCTGACAGGAGAACTTGTCTGGCAGAAGGACTACACCTGCTATTACCGCTCCTATATCAACGGCGGCGTGCTGGGAACACCCCTTGTTGGGAAAAACGATATTGCGGACCTGATCATCTATCCCGTTTGCTTTACCGGCTCCCAATACGACGGCAAGCTGGTGGCGCTGAACAAGAAGACCGGTGAAGAAGTATGGGTCCGGGATTTGTCGGCCTACAGCTGGAGTTCCCCGGTGGACATCCTGGGTTCCGACGGCAAGACCTATGCGCTGTTCTGCGATTTCAAGGGCGATATGCACCTCTTTGATCCGAAGACCGGAGAGGATCTGGATGTGGTCTCTCTGGGCGCCAATATCGAATCCTCGCCGGCGGTTTACGGCAACATGGCCGTTGTGGGCTCCTACGCCCAGAAGATCTTCGGCGTCCGCATCAAATAAAACCGGATCACACCCAAAAAACTTGCTGCCATCCTGTCACTACTTTTCAGCATCAAATAGATTATGCCATGAAAAAGCCCCTGCTCGTTTGACGGCAGGGGCTTTTCACACCAACCATTCCAAAACCATGCCTTATCAACCCTTATGCGCCTGAGACCCGGCTTACGGGTCCGGGCTCACCGTACAGCGCCTGTTGCATAACCGGGCGGCGTTTACCGCTTCAGCGCCTCGTCGGCCAGGATGAGCCCGAGGGTTTTGGCCTTGTTCCAGACCAGTGAATCGAACTTCTTGTCATCATGCGGCTCTTCGGTGTTATTATAGGGCGTCAGCTCGATGCAGAAGGAGGGCCTTTTAAATTCCAGCCTGAACCAATTTTCAAATCCGGCCGCATAAACCGAGGGTTCTTCCGACACAGGCATGAGCGCATAACCGGCGGCCCTTCCCATGCGCCGGGCGATGTCCCTGGCACCGCTTATGGTGTTCACGGTGCCCCTGTCGGCCCAGTAGATCACTTCTCCCTTGGCATGGAAGGACGCGGACAGCACGAAATCCTCCGAACGTGCCAGGGCCATCATGGCCTGTACCTCTGGCTCTGTGGCACTGGCCGTTCCCTTGTAGTTTTCAGAGGCGGGCTGCCCCACATCATCGTACTTTTCTTCCCACAAGGCCGGATACTGGCGGTTCAGGTCCACACCGTTGATATTGGCCTTCCAGTGCCGATAGCTGGGGTTCACCATGACCATGGCCGCGACCGCTTCCTGATCGGATACCGCCTGCAGGCCGTTATTGACCAGGTTGACCCCGTCGGGGTTGACCATGGGAACTACCACGATGGTCACCCGGCTCAGGAGCTCTCGTGGTCGGAAATCGCCAAAAGGCTCGTCTTTGTCAGCCTTATCTGCGTAAACTTCAACCATCTTCATCAGATAGCTGCTGCTGATGTATTCCCGCGCATGGTGCGCCCCGCAAAGCAAGATCTTCCTGTCCCCTTTCCCCAGGCGGATGACCAGCAGATCCCTTCCTTCCACGGACGTTCCTGCCGAAGCCAGTTCAATCCATTCGGGATAAGCATCACGAAGTTTCTTTGCCTCATCCATCATCTGATCCCAGGTATAGCGGACATAGGGATTGACAATGTCTCCGGGTGCCGGTTCCGCCGAAGGCGCGGGTTTGGGCGATGGTTCAGGTTTCTCCGAAGGCGCCGGTTCAGGCGACGGGCTAGGTTTTGCCGGCGGCTTCGGGGGCGGATTGGGCGCAGGCTTACCTTCCTCAGTTGGCTCCGGGGTCCCCGGCTGCTCCTTAGGTTTCCCGGATGGGCTTTCATCCGGCCGGGGTACAGAATCCGGCAAGGGACTGACAGAGCCGGTTTCAACCGGCATTGGACCGTTATTCATACCGGGTCCGCTCGTCTGTTCCTCCTCTGATACTTCGTTACCGGCCGTGGGCGCCATCGGTGTCGGGGTTGCGGTTGTTCCATCGGCAGTCTGGCCAACAGATTGGTCATGCATATTGCGCACCGTACAAGAAGAAAACAGGCCTGCCATTGCCGCCAGAATGACAACAAACAGGGCAATGAACGCCTGTTCTCCCAAAATTTTGCTGTAAACATTTCTTATTCTATGGATATGCTTCATAAAAGCTCCTTTATGTCAGAAGCACAAGCAGGACGAAAATCACAGGAAGTATTCCACCCCGGCTTCAAAGATCCGTTGATCCTTTTCCCCGGGAACGTTGATGAAGGTATGGCGTGTGAACCGTTCATCATGTCCCATCTTGCCGAATATCCGCCCGTCCCTGCTGGTGATCCCTTCAATGGCCATAACCGAACCGTTGGGGTTATAGGGTTCTTCCATGGTGGGTTTTCCATCCAGGTCCACATACTGGGTGGCAATCTGGCCATGTTGCTCCATTTCCTTCAGCATCTCCGGGCTCGCCACAAAACGCCCTTCCCCATGGGAAACGGCAATCGTATAAATCTGCCCGACCTGGGCCTTGGCCAGCCAGGGTGAAAGGTTGGAAGCCACACGGGTTCTTACCAGGCAGGAAACGTGGCGGCCGATGGTGTTGAAGGTCAGGGTGGGACAGTTTTCATCCAGATCCCTGATCTCGCCATAGGGCAGGAGCCCAAGCTTCACAAGGGCCTGGAAGCCGTTGCAGATCCCCAGGATCAGACCGTCCCGGTTCCTGATCAGGTTCATGACGGCCTCTGTCAGAAGCGGATTCCTGAAAACGGTGGCGATGAATTTGCCCGAGCCTTCCGGCTCGTCGCCTGCGCTGAAACCGCCCGGGATCATCATGATCTGGCAGGCGTCTATGCGCTTTTTCATCTCATGTATGGATGCTTCAATCTCTTTTGCCGTGAGGTTCTTCATGACAAAGAGATCCACCAGGGCATTGGCCTCTTCAAACTTCCTTTTCACGTCATACTCGCAGTTGGTGCCGGGGAACACGGGAATAAAGACCCTGGGCCTGGCAATGGGGGTCTTTCTGGCGCCCTGCTTCCGTACCGTCTTGTCCGTGAAGCTGCAGGCCGGCACTTTGCCGGTTTGGCCGGTCCTGGTAGGAAAGATGGGTTCCAGGGTTTCCTGCCATGCGGCCAGCATCTCCGCTATGGACAGGCTATAGCCATTGAACCGGATAACGGGCTCGGCAATGGTCTCCCCGATCACCTCGTATTCCAGGCCGCGGAAAGCTTCCTCCGGATCCACCGTGCCGGGGATCTCAAGCAGAAGCGAGCCATATTCCAGCATGAAGAGCTTTTCAAAAGGCATATCCTTCAGTTGCGCACCGATATGATTGCCGAAGGCCATCTTGGAAACGGCCTCGGCCAATCCGCCGAATTTCAGGGCTGAAGCCGCCAGGATGCGGCCATTCTGCACCAGGCTGGTGATGGCGGTATACGTCCGGCGGACCTGTTCAAAGTCAGGAAGCCCCAATTCATCCCTGCCCACTTTTATCCATACGAGACGGCTGCCCGGTTTCTTGAATTCCTGGGAAACCACATGTTTCACATCCACCGGAGCCAGGGCAAAGGAAACCAATGTGGGCGGCACATGGCGATCCATGAAGGTTCCGGACATGCTGTCCTTTCCGCCTATTGCCGCCACTTTTAGAGCTATCTGGGTGTAAAGGGCTCCCAAAAGCGCGCTAAAGGGTTTACCCCAGCGGCGGGGATCCTTACCCAGTTTTTCAAAATATTCCTGGAACGTGAGGCGTGCTTTCCGGTAATCGCCGCCCATGGCCGTCAATCGGGCCAGGGATTCCAGGATGGCATAAACGGCGCCATGGAAGGGGCTCCACTTGGAAATATCGGGATTGAAACCAAAGGTCATCAGGGTCCCCGTGGTGGTATCGCCATTCAGAACAGGCAATTTTGCAGCCATCCCGTCAGATGGCGTGAGCTGGTACTTGCCACCGAAGGGCATGAGCACCGTACCGGCGCCAATGGTGCTGTCGAAGCGCTCCACCAGGCCCTTCTGGCTGCATACATTCAGCCGTTTCAGGTTGGCCAGCCAGGCGGCCGCCGGATCATGCCGCAGGGTTTCCAGTTCTTGCGGAAGCCGGGTTAGCGGGCTATTCTGAAGCGTTGCATCCGAGACCTGGACCGTGGCTTTGTGCCTGACGCCGTTGGTATTGATGAAATCCCTACTCAGGTCAACAATGGTACGGCCTCTCCAGCTCATCCTGAGCCGGTTGGTATTGGTCACAACAGCCACCTTGGTAGCTTCCAGGTTCTCTTCCCGTGCCTCGCGAATAAAGGCGTCCGCATCCCTGGCCGCCACCAGAACGGCCATGCGCTCCTGGGATTCCGATATGGCAAGCTCCGTGCCGTCAAGGCCTTCGTACTTTTTGGGCACGGCATCCAGATTGATATCCAGTCCGTCGGCCAGTTCCCCGATGGCTACAGACACGCCGCCTGCGCCAAAATCATTGCACTTTTTGATCATCCGGCAGACTTCAGGCTTTCTGAACAGCCGCTGGATCTTTCTCTCGGTGGGCGGATTACCTTTCTGGACCTCGGCGCCGCAGGTATACAGGGACTCCTGGGTATGCTCCTTGGAAGAACCCGTGGCACCGCCGCAACCGTCGCGACCGGTGCGCCCGCCAAGCAGGATGACAATATCGCCGGCTTCAGGCTTCATGCGCACCACACTGCTTTTGGGCGCCGCTCCCACAACCGCTCCGATTTCCATGCGCTTGGCCACATAGTCCTCATGGTAGATCTCGGCCACAGTCCCGGTAGCAAGCCCAATCTGGTTGCCATAGGAGCTATAACCGTGCGCCGCGGTGGTGGTGATAACCCTTTGGGGAAGCTTACCGGGCAGCGTTTCGGAGATCGGGGTCCGCGGATCGCCGCTTCCCGTCACGCGCATGGCCTGGTAGACATAGGATCTGCCCGACAGGGGATCGCGTATAGCGCCTCCCAGGCAGGTGGCCGCGCCGCCAAAAGGCTCGATTTCGGTGGGATGGTTATGGGTCTCATTCTTAAACATGATCAGCCAGTCTTCCAGCCGGCCGTCAATATCGGCCTGCACCACGATGCTGCAGGCGTTGATTTCGTCCGATTCGTCCAGGTTGTCCAAATACCCCGTTTTTTTCAGATATTTCATGGCCAGGGTAGCCATATCCATGAGGCAGACAGGCTTGTCCCTGTCCCTTCCGAGTTCCGCTCTGATCTTCAGGTATTGATCATAAACCGACTTGATTTTTTGCGCCGTCGGGCCCTCATCAAAACCAACCGATTCAAGTTCGGTCAGGAAGGTGGTGTGTCGGCAATGGTCCGACCAATAGGTATCGATCATCCTCAGTTCGGTAACGGTGGGATCCCGCTTCTCCGTATCCCTGAAATAGGCCTGGCAGAATTTGAGATCTTCAAAGGACATGGCAAATCCCATATCCTTCAGAAGTTGCTCCAACTGTTCATCGTTCATGTCCTTAAAACCGTCAACCGTGGGCACATCTTCCGGAACAGGATAGTCGGTTTCAAGGGTATCGGGCTTTTCCAGTGAAGCCTCACGGGTTTCAATGGGATTGATCACGTAGCGCTTGACGGCCTGGATATCTTCTTCGGTCAGCTCACCCTTCAGAAGGATGATCTTGGCCACCCGAACGCTGGGACGCTCCCCATGGGTCATGATCTGGACACACTGTGCAGCCGAGTCGGCCCGCTGGTCATACTGGCCCGGCAGGTATTCAACCGCAATAAGCCTCTCATCCGCATCGGGCTCGATGGTTTCCTCAAAAATCCTGTCCACAGGGGGTTCTGAAAAAACAATGGTTTTGGCTTTTTCGAAATCCTCATCGGGAATGCCTTCACAGTCATACCGTTGAAGAATCCGCACACCGCGGATCCCCTTGATCTGAAGGTTGTCCCTTAAATCTTTAAACAACTTTTGAGCCTCGACATCAAATCCAGGCTTTTTCTCGACAAAAATCCGTTTAACTGCCATTGGTTTTACCTCTGAAATGATCAAATTTTAATCAATTTTCCCATTTGACTCTCTTAATTATATAGGATACTTTCCGGATTTTAAAGCGGCAAATCAGGCTATTTTAACCCTGAAAACATGGTTTGGATTGGGTAATGCGACAATAAATTCAGGTCCTAAACCCTTTTCGTCATCCGACGACCGATTTAGGCTCCGAGATTCCAACAGGAAGCAGGATTTTCAGGGTAAAGGTATCGTTTTCGATGTCTATCTTCATGTTGCCATTGTATTGTCCGACCGTCCGCTCAATGCTTTGGAGCCCCAGACCATGGAACTGCGGGGAAGATTTCCAAGTCACAAAATGCCTTCCCCTTTTTTTAGGCTTTTCTTCAAAGGTATTGGAAAGGAGCATGACCAAATAGCCGTTGTTATAGGTCAGGCTCAGGAAAATCCGCTTTTGAATGTCCGGGCTCTTTATGCGGCAGCAGGCTTCTATGGCGTTATCCAGGGAATTCCCAAGTATGGTGCAGATATCCGCAGGCGGGATGTTAATGTTGGGCGGTATGAGCAGCTCCATGTCAAACTGGATCCCTTCCTGCACAGCGACGGACTGCTTGTTGCTTAAGAGTGCGTCGATCACGGGGTTCCCCGTATCCAGGACGTTTGCCCTCTCCTCGTAGCAGGACAGGTTTCGGATATATTCTCCCAGGGATTCCATGTCCCCCTTGTCATACAGGATCCGCATGCATTGGATATGGTTCTTGAAGTCGTGCCATATTTCCCGGATATGACTCCTGCTCTCGGCCAACTGCTTGTAATGGGATAGCTGCATGTCCAGTTGTTTTTCCATGAGCATGTACCGGTATTCCTTGTTGACCTGCCGCATGAAGCTTTCGAATATAACAAAAATCATCACATTCACATACATCAGTCCAAGTAGCCCCATGATGGCCAGGCTCATATCCTCTTTCCCGGAAGTCAGAATTAAGTCAAATATAACACAGACAAGCACCATGCTGATCAAAGGCACGATCAGCATCATCAGGTAATAGCCGGTTTTGATGCTTCCTGTGACCGATTTCCTGTTATAGGTTACAATCTTGACGGCCGTCAGCCCTAGCAGATTTTTTACGAAAACGATGATCAGCTTGACTGGAAGAAATACATTAACATACTGGAGTTCGATCCCGATAATCGAAACTATAAGGACTGAGGAGATTACCTCCAGTACCACCATAAATGCCACAACCAAAAGTGGAGAAAACAGCTTGAGCAGAAAACTACCGGAATAGAGTGAAAAGCAAATGAAGGTGGCAACAAACATGGAGCTGGCAAGCATAATATATTGCACATCAAAGAAATGTATTCCGATACCAAAATGCACGGCAAAGGCTAGAAGAAGAACCAGGGCTTCCTTTATCCGCCGGGTATCTTTCCTGACCAGAAAGCCATTGAAGAAAATAAAGAATAAAATAACCTCAAACAGGGACGTACCGGCTTCCACAATGATCCAATCAATACTTTTCATCTCAACGAGCTCCTTGCCATGTAATCAGTAAAAAAGTCGAATACAGCCTTGTAGCGGCGCTCGCTGACGGGTAGCCGCTCGCCATCATTGAGCAGCAGCCATGTACGGTTGATCTGTTTAATATACTGGGGATTGACCAGATAGCTCTTGTGGACACGGATAAAGTCATACTTGGAAAGCTTCTCCTCCTCTTCGGTCATGCCGGAATAGAAGTAGTAGTCGTTGTCAACGGTGTGCAGCCTGATCCGCCGAGATTGGCTTTCCAGGTAGATAATGCTGCCAATGTTGAGCTTCATGACACCTTCCGCCTTGGTCCTGAAAGCATATTCGGCACGATTGGCCGATAAACACTCGGCAACAGCCTTCATGAACACATTTCTGAAATGATTCTGGGTGACGGGCTTGATTAGATACCAAAAGGGCTTGTATTCAAAGCTTTTCAGCACATAATCCGTCAGGGAAGTCACAAAGATGATGATCACCTGGTTGTCAAACATCCGGATCTGCCTGGCCGTCTCAAAGCCGTTGATGGGTTTCATCTTCAGATCGAGGAACAGGATGTCATAGGGCTTGTTCTTTCGATAGGATTCCAGAATTGCTTCGCCGGAAGAAAGACATTCCACATCCACCTGTCCGTCGTATTCGATATAAGGCAAACATTCTTTGCAATATAAGGCCAAAAGATCCAGGAAAGCCTGATCATCGTCACAAAAACCTATTCGCATAAATCCCCCGCAAATCCTACATTTTTCTGTAAAATATGTATGGTATTCTTGTATTATATCATATCAAATCCAATATCATTTTTTCAACTTACGGGCTTTTTTCGATGTTCCTGACTCTGTAGGCAAAATCCGGGCAAAACGAAAAGCATCGTGAGGGTGCGCACGATGCTTTTCCATAATTATGCCCAAGCATGTTGCCTAAGGTCTGGAATCATCTTTTGTCCTTTGCGGGGGGGGGAGCTTACAAGGACAAAAGGGATGATTCCAGGAGCATAATTATTGTCTTGTTCAGCCCGTTGGTACAGTGGGCGGGCCGAATAAACGATTATTGATTGTCGATGATTCCGCTCAGCCCCTTCATGCTTCTGACCTTCTGAGGCATCTCAGGCTGATACACACAAAACAGGCAGCCGGTGAAGCGGCTGGCGAGCGCGGCCAGGGCTGCAAGCACGGCGAGTACCTTACCCAGTGACAATGCAATGCCTCTCAGAATCATTCTATTCACCCCTTACAACATTTTTCCGGCTAACGCCAGAATTATTGTAACCCCCAGCATGGCCAGGGAGATACAATAGGCTAGGTTCTCAAACCCCATGAAGAATATTCCGGCAATGACGATAAGGGTTTGAAGACTTACGATGATCCTGCTGATGTTCTTAAATACTTGGTATTCGTTGCCCTGGTAGGGCCTGTTTGGGTGTTCGACAGGTGCCAGAATGAACACGGAGGCACAAGCTACAACAGCAACACAGATTGCCACAGGCTTCACGAGCATTTCCGGGGTATAATGATATAAAGCCATCCCCGTCAGGTACATGATCAGAAAATATGCCGTGCAGCCGATTCGCGTTTTGGCATGATAGCCTCCGGCGAAAACCCTCAGTACGGCGAAGGATACCAGGAATATTACCGTGGGTAGGAATAACCCTAATAACAAACCTAATCCAATCACGATGACCACATTGATTAAGGTTGACAACAGGGCATCTATGCCGTAGACGATGATCTCCTTATTCTCTTCCTTGATGATGTGGTTCTCGCAAAGGACATCGGCCAATCTGACCCCACATTTATCAAGCATATCCTCACCGCCTGTCGGTTTCTTTTAATATAACATGAAATGGCACTGTTTTTGACGAAATGTAACCAATGCCGATCCAAATGTAACGAATGCAAAAAGCCGGCTGAATCATTCCAGCCGGCTGCCCTCTGTTTTCAATGCAGAGTGCGTTAATCCCTTGCCTCATCCAGTGTGATCTGGACCTTCTTATAAGTCCCTTCAGAGGGTTTGCCCTTTTCGGGCATTCTGTAAAGCTCGATCTCCACGGTGTCCCCGGCCTTGTACTTGTTCTTTTCGGCCTCAAGCTCGGCAAAGCTGGTTACCGGTACGCCGTTGAATTTGGTAATGATATCCCTTGCCCGGATGCCTGCCCTGTAAGCGGCGCTCAGCGGAGAGACATCCTGAACCAGAACACCGAAGGGAACACCGTTAATCTTGGCAATCTCTTCCGTGAATCTCGGATCAATGGAAATACCGATCTGCGGCCTGCCTTTGACATATCCGCTTTCAATCAGCGAGTCGGCAACCTCACGAGCAACGTTGGCAGGAATAGCGAATCCGAGGCCTTCATAGCCGCCCGAATAAATCTTGGCTGAGTTCACGCCGATTACCTGCCCCTTGGCGTTGAGCAGCGCACCACCGCTGTTTCCGGGGTTAATGGCTGCATCCGTCTGGATCAGCTTCATGCTCTTTCCGTTGCTAAAGGTGATGGATCGGTTGAGGCCGCTGATATAGCCTACGGTAACCGATCCCATAAATTCCAGGCCGGCCGGGTTGCCGATAGCCACGGCCAGTTCTCCCACTTTCAGCGCGTTTGAATCGCCGAATTCAGCGGCAGGCAGATCGGTCACATCGATCTTGAGCACGGCGATGTCCGTGTTCTCATCCCTGCCGATAACCGTCGCTTCATAGGGCTCATCCATATGGTTGGGAAGGATTACCTGGATGGAAGCGCCCCTGGCGATCTTGGTCTTGCTGTTCCCATCCATGGCAGATTCGATGACATGGTTGTTGGTGATGATATAGCCATCGCTTCTATAAATGATGCCCGATCCCTGGCCGCTTCCCTGGTGCTGGCCAAACCACAGATCGCTGTAAGTATAGGTGACTGAGACGCCCACGATGGAAGGGCTGGCTTTCTCAGCAACCGCCACTACCGGTGACTCTGTGGTATTGATAATCTCCACTTGTTTCACACCCGTGTTCTCAGCCACGGCAGCACCCCTGCCGCTGTCCGTTTTGGCTTCGGTCTGGGTTCCGGAATGTGAAACGAAGGTAAAATAGGACGCAACCAATGCCCCAGAGCATATGGAACTGATCAGGGCAACAATGATCAAGGGCACCAAAAGCCCTTTCAGTCTGCCCTTGGCCGGCTTTTTGTAGCCTTCGTTGTAAAATGCGGATGTCTTCAGGTTATCATACTTGTCCCCGGAAAACTGGTATTCCGTATGGACCTCATACCTGTAATTGTCAGTGGATTGGTTATGTTCAAAGGATCTGCCTTCAGGAGCCCGGTTGGTGCCATAATCGTTCGGGTCATGATATCCAAATCCATCCATGCTGACATCTCCTTTCACTCTTTATTTTTGATGTTTCAATTATAAAAATAAAATATGTATTCCGTATGAATAAATTGTTAACAAAATCACTGAAGCTTATATTTTTCAGGAACGTCGGCCTTCCGCAGGGTAAAGATGAATTTCGCTCCTTTGCCTTCTTCGCTTTCCACCCGGATGGTTTCATGGTGGGAAACAATGATGTTCTTCGCGATAGCCAGGCCGAGGCCGACCCCCGTTTTATCCAGGCCTCGGGACTTGTCCGCCTTATAAAAACGCTCAAACACATGGGGCAATTCTTCTTTGGGTATGCCGGGCCCGTTGTCCTCAACCTCCACCTGTACCGCATCATGGTTTGTGAAGGTCCGCACGATTATGTTTCCTCCTTCAGGCGTAAACTTGACGGCATTATGGAGCAGGTTGAGCAAAACCCTTTGGATGGCATCCGCGTCCGCCTTGACAAATAAACGTTCGGTTTCAAATTCCGCTCTGAATTTCAGATCCTTTTCGACGAACATCTGCTGAAGGCTGATGACGCAGCGCCTGACCGTTTCGTTGATATCAAACACCGTCATGTTCAGTTTGCTGTCTCCAGCCTGTAACCTCGCCAGATCCAGGATGTCATTAACAAGTTTCCCCATGCGCCTGACCTCATCCCGGACAATGGAAAGGTAGGTGTTCTGGTTTTCCGGCGGGATAACGCCGTCCAGTATGCCTTCAATGAAGCCCTTGATGGTGGTCAGGGGTGTCCTGAGCTCATGGGATATATTGCTTAAGAATTCACGTCTTGTATTTTCAAGGTTTTCCAGCGCATCCACCATGGAGTTGAAGCTTCGGGAAAGCTCCGCGATCTCGTCCTCTCCGCGTATGGTGATGCGCTTGCTGAAATCTCCCGACGCTATGTTCCTGGCTGCCAGCCGCATCTCGGTCAGGGGCTTGACCATGCGTCGCGTCAGGATGAAGACCAGCAGTAAAGCCACCACCGAGCCGAATCCCCCGGCGACGATGAAGATCCTGGGGATGGAATACTTGGTGTTCTGCATGGTCGGTAGCTTGGAATGAACCAGTATGACACCCTCGGCTGTCAGGCCGAAGGGCGGAATACCCTTGATGCTGAAGTTCCTGGATACAGTCACCCATTCCTCTCCCGTGTTCCTGAACAAGCCGTAGAAATCTCCGCTTTGGTATTCGGTGCCGGGCTCTATGGGCTGATCCCACCATTTTTCAGGAAGGCAGTACCATCCCTGGCTGTTCTTTTCAAGGTTTTTCAGGACCGATGCAGGAGTGTTGCAGTAAAAAATGATGGAACCGTCCGCCCGGACCACCCAAATAGCGGAACCCGAGTTCTCCGCAAGGGACTCCAGGTAGTTGGTGAAGAGCTGTGCGTCTGAAAGGCCGTTCATCTGCCTGAGAAAGTAATCCAGAGCCTGCTCGGTCTTTTCTCCCACTATCTGGAGCTGTTCCGCTTTCTGATCGACCGACAGCCTTTTAAGACCAATCCCCAGCATGACACCGGTCACCGAAAAGCAGACGACCAGCACTACCACTAAAATGGATAGAATTTTCCCAAAGAGGGTTTTCCCCATCACTTCACCTCAAACTTGTACCCCACACCCCAAACGGTTTTGATGGCCCACCTGGTCTCATTGGGCTCAAATTTCTCCCGAAGCCGTTTCACATGCACATCCACCGTTCGGGTATCGCCGTAGAAATCAAAGCCCCACACGTTTTCCAGAAGCTGCTCCCTGGTGAAAACCTTGTTGGGGTTCGACGCTAGGAAATACAGAAGCTCCAGCTCCTTCGGGGGCATTTCCACATCCTTTCCGTTTATCTTAACCGTATAAGTGGATTTGTTAACCATCAGGCCCGGATAAACAATCTGTTCCGGCGTATCCTCATGGCGTTCGAAGCGCCTGAGCACAGCGCGTATCCTGGCAACCAGTTCCTTGGGCTCGAAGGGCTTCACCATATAGTCGTCCGCGCCCATTTCCAGTCCCAGGACCTTGTTGAAAGTCTCGTCCTTTGCCGAAAGCATGATGATGGGGATATTGCTCAACCGACGGATTTCACGGCACACCTGCCAGCCGTCCATTCCGGGGAGCATGATATCCAGTATCACGATATCGGGTGTCTTTTCCTTGAACATCTCAATGGCCTCCCGGCCGTTGTAGCATACCGATACCTGGAACCCTTCTTTTTCCAGGTAAATGCGTATCAGTTCACAGATATTAACATCATCGTCCACCACAAGAACCCTGGCCATGTTATTCATACCCTACACCAGCCCCATCCAGTAATCTCCGGCAGAAAACCGGCTCATGGCTTATTTTTCGGGTCAAGATCCAATCTTAACCGGAACAGAGTCCGCCATGATTATTGTACAACAAACTTGTGAAAAATCGATGAACAATCTATAAACTTTCCCGGCATGTTTCCGGGGAAGCGGCAGGCTTGCGGAACGCCCGGGAACATTCCTCGTTTCCCACATGTGAAAAAAGGCTGCCCGAAGGCAGCCCATTCCATGCCGATTCGATTCATGCCGTAAGGCCATCACAGTTTCAAAACTCCGGCAAGGATGAAGTTGATGATAAACAGAATCGTAACCGCATACATGATCGGATGGACTTCCTTGAACTTACCCCTGATCACCTTGGACAGGACATAGAAGATAAAACCTGCGGCAATGCCGTTGGAGATGCTGTAAGACAACGGCATGGTGACGGTGGTGAAGAAAGCCGGCATGGCTTCTTCGAAATCTTCCCAGTTGATCTTGCCAAGGGGTTCCATCATCAGGATGCCGACGACGATCAGTGCCGGAGCTGTAGCCGCAGAAGGAACGATACCGGCTATCGGGGCAAATACGAGGCATATGAGGAAGAATATGGCCGTAAACACAGAGGTCAATCCGGTTCTGCCGCCGGCGCTGATGCCTGCAGCGCTCTCCACATAGGTGGTGGTATTGGATGTTCCGAGCAGAGCGCCGATGGAGGTGGCGGTGGCATCTGCAAACAGGGCCTTGTCCATCTTGGATTTGAAGCCTTTGCCCTTGAACAGTTCGGCTTCATCCTTATCGTCGAAGATGCCGCTCTTGCGTCCGGTTCCAATGAAGGTTCCAATGGTATCAAAGGTATCCGAGAGGCTGAAGGCCAAAATAGTCACAAGCACCAGACCGATTTTTGCGGGATCGGCAAACAGGCCTGCGAAGTCAAGCTTGAAAGCCGTATCGGCGATATCGGATATCTTGTACGGATTGGAAAGACTGGTGTCTGTAACGCCCATTGGGATGCCGATGACCGTGGTGGCAAGGATGCCGAGCAGGATGGCGCCCTTCACCTTCAGGATCATCAGTAAAATGATGATGGCCAGACCGATGAGAGCCAGCTGCGCCGCGGGATCAGAGAAATTCACCAATGCAGGGACGACATTGGCGCCATAACCGACAACGGTGGATTCGCTGGAAAACATAAAAGGCGCATCCGTCGTGAACTTCAGAAAACCTGCGCTCTTGAATCCGATATAGGCGATAAAAAGTCCAATACCGCCGCCGATGGCGTATTGGAGGGAGCGCGGGATGGCCTTGATGATCGCTTTCCTGACCTGGGTTACCGTGATGACGATATTGATCACGCCGCAGATAAAGACCATTGCCAGAGCCTGCTGCCAGGTAAACCCGAGGCCCATGCTTACCGTAAAGGTAAAAAACGCATTGAGTCCCATTCCGGGGGCCTGGGCATAGGGCACGTTGGCAACCAGACCCATGATCAGCGTGGCCACTGCAGCCGCGATGATGGTAGCCACATAGATTCCGCCCTTTGAGAAGGGATTGTCGTCGGTGCCGGCCAACCCAAGAATGTTCGGGTTAACAAAGATGATGTAGGCCATGGTGAAGAACGTCGTCAAACCGGCAATGAACTCGGTTCTGACATTTGTGCCGCTCTCCTTGAGTTTGAACTTGTTTTCAAGTAGGCTCATTTTTTTCCCTCCTGTTTTTTTAGCTTCCTTATATGCCTTTCTGATAAAACAGAAATACCTGCCTCACAGGTCCCCGCTGGTCCCTGATGAACCGGCATGCTCCGCTTTATTCAGATAAAACAGCCGTGAAAAATGAATAATTTGTTGTCGAATCTTGCACAGGAATATTCTATCACAAAAGCATTCATGATCAAGGGTTTAGATTAAGAGAATAAAGAAAGGGAGTGGTGCTTGCGATCATATCTGTGACATGGCGCATGCCCCGCTCCCCTGTTTTTTTATACTGTTTATGCATGCATCATGAAAAATCTTCCCGTTACTTTTTCATATCTTCCATGGCCTTCCTGGCAAAAGAATTGTCAACAATCTTGTCATGGGGCGCCCTGTTTTTAAGTTCACCCGCTTCCTCCATAACATCCTGCAGGCGGTTTAAGGCTTCCTCGGTCATGATGGGATCCTTACACCATGCATCGATCTCCTTGTAGCGCTGCGCCACAGCCTCCAGGATCTCCAGGTCGGTATCCGGGAAGGACGGCCTGATGACCTCGGCAATCTCTTTCGGCGTATGCTGGTCTACCCACTGCTGTCCTTTATAAATGGCATTGGTGAACTTCTGGATGATGTCCTTATTCTTTTCTATGTAACTTTTCTTAGCAAAGTAGGCCGTATAAGGGATCTCACCGCTTTCCATGCCTACCGAGGCCAGGACGTATCCTTTCCCTTCCTTCTCCAGCATGGTGGCTGTGGGTTCAAACAGGGTTACATAATCCCCTTCACCCCCGGTGAAGGCGCCGGCCATGGCCGCAAACTGGATGCTGGTATCCACGATGAGATCCTGGTTGGGCACGAGACCATGCTTTTTCAGAACATATTCCAGGGTCATCTCGGGCACACCGCCTTTTCTGCCGCCAATGATGAATTTGCCCCTGAGATTTTCCCATTTGAAATCAGGCTCCGCTGTTCTTCCAACCAGGAAAGAGCCGTCCCTTTTTGTCAGCTGGGCGAATACCACCGCATAATCTTCCCTGCCTTCATTATAGACATAAATGGAGGCTTCAGGTCCGGCAAAGCCGATATCCACCTGCCCCGACAACACGGCCGTCATCACCTTGTCCGCGCCCTGACCGTTGCTTAATTCCACCTCAAGGCCCTGTTCTTCAAAGAATCCCAGGTTGATGGCCACATACTGGGGCGCGTAGAAGACCGAATGGGTCACTTCGCTGAGCGTAATCTTGATTCTGTCCTGCTGGCCGCATGCCGCAAGCGTCAAGGCCATCGACAGGATCAATGCCAGGATGATGGCTGCCTTCTTCATGCATAAACCCTCCCTCATCAAAGATTTCCGGTCCGGATGACAGATGCATCTCCCGTGTGCTTAAAACCGCGTATGAAAGATGTGCCGGTTTTTACAGTTGTCCGTACATCTGCTGATTCTTCACAAGTTTCTTTTCCAGCCACACTACGCCCTGGTACATAAGCGCCGCCGCCACCGCCAGTATGAGCACGCTGGTCATGACCAGATCCAACTGGAAAACCTGCCCGCCGTAGACGATCAGGTAGCCCAGGCCTGCTCTGGAAACCAGGAACTCGCCCACGATCACGCCAACCCAGGACAATCCCACATTGATCTTCAGTGCGTTGATGATGGCGCTGATATTGGCAGGCAGCACCACCTTTGTAAAGATCTGAAGATGACTGGCTCCAAAAGTCTGGACCAGTTTTATCTTCTCAGGATCCACGGAAAGGAATCCGTTGAGTACCTCCAGGATGGTCACAATCAGCGAAATGGCCAGCGCCATGACGATGATGGCCATTGGGCCCGGTCCGATCCATATGATGAAGATGGGCCCCAGGGCAATCTTAGGAAGGCTGTTGAGCACCACCAGATAGGGCTCAAGAACCCTGGAGATAAAGTCCGACCACCACAGCAGGACGGCTATGCCGGTGCCCAGGATGGTTCCGATCAGAAAGCCTGCCACAGTTTCCAGGCAAGTGACGCCGATATGTCGAAAGAGGTCGCCTTCCCGGTAAAGGTTGCCCAGGGTTCGGATGATCCGCGACGGCTGGCTGGTGATGAACGGGTCGATCAGCTTGAGGCCGGCAAGAATCTCCCAGGCCGCAAAAATGATCACCAAAATCAGGATCCTTACGGCAAGGGTGGCATATTTTCTAAACCTGATTCTCCTCAGGTATTCGATCCGCTCCCTGGAAAGAACAGGTGCCTGTTTATCAGACATGAACATCCAGCTCCCTCCAAATCATATTGAAATATCCGGGAAACTCCTGCGCTTCGCGGCATGCCAGCGGTGTGCGCTCTTTCAGGTTGAACCGGATATCATGGATGGCCGTGACAGTGGCCGGTCTTTTTGAAAGAACAATGACCCGGTCTGACATGCTGATGCTCTCGGAAATATCGTGAGTAACAAGGATGGCCGTTTTCTGTTCCTTCTTGATGATGCGGTAGATATCGTCGGTAACGGCAATACGCATCTGGTAGTCCAGGGCGGAGAAGGCCTCGTCCAGAAGCAGGATCTCAGGATTGACGGCCAGGGTCCTGATCAGCGCCGCCCGTTGACGCATACCGCCGGAAAGCTGGTTGGGATATTTGTCCTTAAAGTCATAAAGTCCATAGGTCTTCAGGAGGCTGAGCACCCATTCCCTGTTCGCCTTGTTCAGGGTGCCCCTCACCTCAAGCCCCAGCACCACATTCTGGTAGATGGTCCGCCAGTCGAACAGGTGATCCTTCTGAAGCATGTAGCCTACTTTTTCCGAAGTCCCGCGCACCCATTCGCCGCCGATCCGGACTGAACCTGCCGTCGGCTTGAGCAAACCCGAAATGATGGAGAGGATGGTGGATTTGCCGCAACCGCTGGGGCCTACCAGGCTGACAAACTCTCCCCTGCGTACCGTAAATGATACATCCCTCACAGCCTCTATCTCACCGTTGGGGCTCTGGTATTTCATCCCCAGGTTCCTGACTTCAACCAATTCCTCTGCCATTTCAACCTCCGAAAATGAGGACAGCCTTATTTGAGGCGGGTTCTACATTTACATAATATTATCCTCCCAACAAAAGGTGAAAATGGACATGCCTGGATATACCCCGGGCAGGGGACTTTTGCGGTCAAAAAACCGGCTATTCAATTATCCTGCAGATGAAAATGGCCGCCAGCATTCCCGCATAGGAAGAGAGCAGGGATGCCGCCACGGCATGACGGGTGTTTTTGACGTTCGCCGCACCAAAATAGACGGCAAGGGTATAGAGGACGGTTTCACTGGAGCCCATGATGGTGGACAGGGCACGCCCCAGAAAAGTGTCAGGGCCGACCTTGCTGATCTGTTCAGAAAACAGGCCCAATGAGGCGCTGCCGGAAAACGGGCGTATCAACAGAAGCGGAAGTATCTCCCGGGGGATTCCTATGGCTTCCGCCGGTTTTTGAAACAAGCCGGTCATCATGTCGATAAAACCGGAGCCATCCAGCACGGCAACACCGGCCAGTATACCCACCATCACCGGGAGTACGTCGAAGGCTGTGCGTGCTCCTTCTTTGGCTCCTTCAACAAATGTGTCAAATACAGGAACACCTCTGATATAGGCTATGACAACAATGAGGAGAATAACCGCCGGTATGGCGGCGTTTGACAGTAAGTCCATCATGACCTGGTCAACCTTGCCTACCCGATGTTTTCAGGCATTTTCCGGTCCCCGTGCCAAGTCCTCCCGTGATTTTGGTAACGCATCCAAACGCTTTGGCTGCAATAATCCCCGTAACGGTGGAGACCATTGACGCCACCCATACACAGGGGATAATGCTGCTGGGATCGGCCGAGCCTGCCTGCTGGCGGATGATCAGAATGGTAGCCGGTATGAGTTGGATGCACGCGGCGTTAATGACGCCGAACATCACCATATCATTACTGGCTATGGGCGAATTGCCGTTGATATTGGAGAGCTCCTTCATGGCCAGAATGCCCAAAGGTGTGGCCGCATTGCCCAATCCAAGCAGATCGGCACTGAAACTCATGGCGATGGCCCCGTTGGCCGGATGCCCCTTGGGAATTCCGGGGAACAAAAAACGGAATACCCCTTTCATGGGCTTTGCCAGCGCATCCACAATACCCGCTTTTTCCGCAACCTTCATCAGTCCGGACCAGAGGCACATGGCCCCAAGCATGACCAGCGCCAGATTCACCGCCTGGCCGCAGCTTGACAGGATGGCATCGGAAACTTCCTTCTCCCTTCCCGTGATAAGACCAAGCACAATTCCAGAAAACAGCATGATCACCCAGATGACATTCAGCATAAATCTGCCCCGCCATTACTCGTCCCGTATATCATATTAGAACGGACATCATTTATGCTTGATTTTTATGGGTATTAGGGTTAAAATGACATTTGTTGTCCATTTCCGAACAATTCCATTATATAGCATTAATATAATTTTTAGGGCAGATATATATTGACCATAAATGTAATTAATGGTATGATATGATTGGTACAGATTAAAATTTAATATAGACGGGGGGGAATTTCTGTGAAATCAACCGGTATTGTCAGAAAAGTGGATGAGCTTGGTAGGGTTGTACTGCCGATCGAGCTCAGAAGGACGCTTGATATCGCGGAAAAGGATGCGTTGGAGATCTATGTCGACGGTGCAACCATCATTCTGAAAAAGTATGAACCGGCATGTATCTTTTGCGACAATGCAAAGGATATTAAGGTTTACAAGGGAAAGAATATATGTTCAGAATGTCTTGAAAGCTTAAAGAGCGAGTAAACCGGGATGATCAACACACAGGGCTGCTGTCTGCGAAGGCAACAGCCCTTTCCCATGTCAATACAGGGTCTTGTATCGAATAGCCACCGCCTGTTCGGCAACCAACCATAAGCAAAATCAAAGGGCTTCCTTTCACCTGTTTTCGGTTAAGGAGCCCTTTTTCATTGCGCATGCCAACCGATGGACGAATATCCTAGAAGTTTGCAAAGACCTTGACGAACTTCTCGGCAGCCTCTTCCATCTGTTCCTTGGTGTGGGTCGCCGTGTAACTGGTCCTGATCATGCTCTGGCCCTGCGGCACCGCGGGAGAAATGACGGGATTGACATACACACCCTCTTTCAAAAGCTCCCTGCATATGACGAACGTGCGGATATCCTCGTAGGTCATAATGGGAATGATGGGCGTCTCCGTCTCCTTCAGCGGGATGTTGTTTTCCCGCAGCAGCTTTCTCATGTAATCGGAAATCTCATGGAGCCGTTTGACCCTTTCAGGCTCTTCCTTCAATATGTTCAGGGCGCAAAGCGCGGCGGCGGCGTTGGCCGGCGGGATGGACGCGCTGAAAATGAAGGGCCTCGACACATGCTTCACATAGGTAACAACTTCTTCAGAGGCAGCCATATAACCGCCAAGGCTGGCCAGGGATTTGCTGAAGGTACCCATAATAATGTCCACTTCGTCCTCCAGGCCGAAATACTCAGCCGTACCTCTTCCCTTCTCGCCCAGAACCCCCAGGGCATGGGCGTCGTCCACCATGACCCGAGCTCCGTATTTCCTCGCCAGTTCAACGATCTTGGGCAGATTGCAGATCTCGCCGCCCATACTGAATACGCCGTCGGTTACGATGAGCTTACCCTTGTTGTCCGGGATCTCGCTGAGCAAGCGCTCCAGATCGGCCATGTCGTTATGTTTGTAGCGGACCATGGTGGCATAGCTCAGGCGGCAGGCATCATAAATGCTGGCATGGTTTTCCTTATCGCAAATGATATAATCATTGCGGCCGGCAATAGCGGAAATAATTCCAAGGTTGGTCTGGAAGCCCGTACTGAACGTCATACAGGCTTCTTTATGCAGAAACTCGGCAAGTTGTTTTTCCAATTCCAGATGCAAATCCAGCGTGCCATTGAGAAACCTTGAACCGGAACAACCCGACCCGTATTTTTCAAGCGCCTTCCTTGCCGCTTCAATCACCCTGGGATCCGATGTGAGTCCCAGGTAGTTATTGGAGCCAATCATGATGGTCCGGCGCCCTTCCATGATCACTTCCGTATCCTGACCGGATTCCAAGGCATGGAAGTAAGGATAGATGCCGGCTGCTTTGGCTTCCTTGACCGCCGTATAGTCGTAGCACTTTTGAAATAAATCCATCGTAACATCTCCTTGTCGATGATTCTGTAATATATGACCAAGTACTATTACCAGATGAATATGTCAATCCAATTGTATCATAAAACCATAAAATATCCACTAAATTTTTCAAGCCGGCGCCGCACAAGAAATACCTAGCATTATGACGGTTCCGGTTTAAGTTATGGAGATTGCCGGGCCGATTGCCCTTCAAGACAGGCGGCACATGTTATTGTATAATATTCATCAACGGATCATCAACAATAAGCCTTATGGCAAGGAGAAAGGAATGGGAATTATGCGGGAAAGCAGCAATCAGGTGGTCCTTTTGACAGGCGCCTCCTCCGGAATTGGCAAAGCCACGGCCGAATGGCTTATGAAAAGAGGTTATCGCGTTTACGGCACATCCAGGAAGGCTTCCGAAGCCAACGGCGTTCATTCTGAGCAAACGGACACCTCGGGCGGTTTTATCGCCATGATACCGCTTGACGTAACCTCAGATGAATCGGCTGAAAATGCCGTTAAGGCGGTACTGGAAAGGGAAGAACGGATTGATGTCCTCATCTGCAACGCCGGTATGGGTATTGCGGGATCCATCGAGGACACTTCCATGGAAGAGGCGGAAAAACAGTTCGACACCAATTTCTTCGGCACCCTGCGCATGATAAGGCTGGTATTGCCCGTCATGCGGAAGCAGGGCCATGGGAAGATTATCGTAATCAGTTCGGTGGCCGGCATCATCTCTATTCCTTACCAGTCCATGTACAGCGCCAGCAAATTTGCGCTGGAAGCCCTGGTGGAAGCTCTCCGGCACGAAGTGGCCCCCTTCGGGATCAAGGCTTGCCTGGTGGAACCCGGGGATACCCGGACCGGATTTACTTCCAGCCGAATCATCGCCGAAGCCGCGGGAAAGGATTCCTCTTATAACAGCCGGTTCAGAAAGTCCCTGGCCAGAATGGAGCATGACGAGCAGAATGGCGCATCGCCCGAGGATGTAGCCAGGGTCATCCACCGCATGATCCTCCGAAAGAATCCGCCCATTCGGAAAGCCGTCGGTTTTGGATATAAAGCCATACTCTTTTTAAAGAGGCTCTTGCCTTCCCGGCTGGTTGAAAAGCTGGTGGGTATGCTTTACGCGTAGCCATGAAAGCAATGTCACTATATAGGAAAGCATGGAAATACCTCGAAAGCGTCACGCCCCTCAGGACCGACTGCGGGACGCTTTGCGGCCGTGCCTGCTGCAAGGGATCCGACCAGGACGGGATGCTCCTCTTCCCGGGCGAAGAAGCCATGTACCTGGCGGATGAAAAGGATTTCAGCATCAGGGACAGCCACATCGTTTTGTCCGACGGAACCCGCATCAAGCTTCTGGTCTGCAAAGGCACCTGTGACAGGAAGAAACGTCCCTTATCCTGCCGGATATTTCCCGTTATTCCCCAAATTGACGGGGAAGATTTCCTTACCTTTACGCCCGACCTGCGGGCCACCGCGTTATGCCCGCTCCTGTATCAGTCGGATCGGTATGCCATCTCCCCCGCCTTTATCGATGCGCTCTATTCGGCCTTTGAAGTCTTGGTGGGAGATGCGCGCGTGGTAGAATTCGTTGAAATACTGACAAAGCAAAACCAGGATATTGCAGCCGACCTGAAGCGATTTTACAAGTGACCGCCCGCATTCGGACACCCTCCACGGGAAACTGCCGGTCGTGGCAACCAGGTGTTCGGGTGCAAGGAGGTGGATTAAGAAATGATTATCGAGGTTCACAAAGATAAACGTGCCGTTCTGGCGCCGGTATTCTCCAAAATGGAGCATGCCATGATCAAGGCATACCTTCAGGGGCACATGGGATATGCCTGGGCGGATGACGTCCAAAAACCCACCTGCGGCAAAATCATGGTGGGTGACATTGCCTTCCTGGCCGGCTGTCCCGACAATCCGGCGGCACGGGAACTGCTTTCCGTTGTGCCTTCCCGGTACCGGTCCGAGGAGATGTATCTTATTCCCGAAACACCGCAGTGGGATCACCTGATAGAAATGATCTTCAGGGAGCGCTGTTACAAATTCCAGCGCTACGCCTTCCGGCACGATGCGGACGGTTTTGACAGGAATAAACTGGCAGCCCTTATGGCCTCCCTCCCCGAAGGATATACCATTGAGCCCATTGGTCAGAAATGGTATGCGGAGATTATCAAGCATGTCTGGTCCAGGGATCTCTGTTCCCATTTTGCATCGGCTGAGGATTACGCAAAGAGAGGCTTAGGCTTCTGTGTCATCCATGATGGCCGGGTGGTGGCGGGCGCCTCATCCTATGCCCTATACGATGACGGCATCGAGATTCAGATCAATACCTGGGAGGAGCACCAAAGAAAAGGACTTGCTGCGGCCTGCGGCGCCGCCCCCATATTGGAATGCCTCAAAAGAGGGCTTCATCCATACTGGGACGCGGCCAACATGGCTTCCGTCAGGCTGGCCGAAAAGCTGGGATACCGTCTGAAAGGCCCCTATGACACCTGGGGTGTCAGGATGGCACCCGCCGAGGAAGCGGCGCCATGAGGTGCAATACCATTGCCGGTATAGTCCGGGGGCTCATCGATTATTTTTCAGCTTCCCGGGAATAGGCGCATTTCCGATAGTCTGACCATACAGGTAAACAAACACCCCGGGGATATGGGTCTTGAATCCCCAGGGTGCTGATTTGTAAAACCAGGTCTACTTCCATCCCTCCGCCACTTCATTCCAGCGGATCCTCGACCAGGCCGGAGCCGTCCTCCAGCACCGGACCTTCTTCCATGACCGGCTCCTCCTCAAAAATGGAGCTTTCCTCTGCGTCAAACCCCTCCTCGTTCACAATGCCTTCATCATAGCCCGTCTCATCCTCCAGGGATGATATGTCTTCAGGCGTCCCGTGCTCCTCAAAGACATCTTTCTCTCCGGCTGAAGAAGACCTTCCGGGGGCCGGATTGTTTTCCGGAGGCGATGTGTTGTCAGGGGCCGGAGGATTGGGAGACGGCTGGAGGTTTTCCGGGATGAGGGACTCTTCCGGGCACGAGCAGAACAATCCTGCCCATTTTTTGGCCAGCATGCCGATCATCAGACCAAAGCTGCAACGCCTCGACTCGCCGGCCGCCACGATGGGTATGGATGCCATCCGGTTCCCGTCCAGTTCCACATTAAGAACACCCACCACCTGTCCGCGGGTTACGGGGGCGGTGATGTTTTCCGGTATTACGGTATTCTCCACCAGTTGGGACTTCTTCCCCTTTTTCACCAGGATCACCGCGTTGTCACCGTATTCCAGCGCAACCTGAGAGACCTCTCCCTTTCTGACCGGTATGCTTCCGGCAGGCAGGCCTTTCTTTTCTATTTTCGCCGCTTCCCAGTTGGCAAAGCCAAAATCCAGCAGCTTGGCCGACTCTGTAAATCGCATCTCGTTGCTTTCGGAGCCCAGCACCACCGATATGAACTGGGTGCCTTCCCTTTCCGCCGAGGCGGCCAAACAGAAACCGGCCTTGCTGGTAAAGCCCGTCTTCAGGCCAGTGATGCCGCTGTACCGTTTCACCAGCTTGTTGGTGTTGTCCAGATCGAATTTGCCGTCCCGGAAAGTGTCGTGCCAGATGGTCGTATAATTGATGATCTTCGGGTGCTTGGTCAATAGCTCCCTGGACATGATGGCCACGTCATAAGCGGTACTGTAATGCCCTTCATCGGTCAGGCCTGTGGCGTCCAGAAATTGCGTGTTGTTCATCTTCAGCTCCTTGGCTTTCTCGTTCATCAGGTGGACAAAGGCTTCCTCGGTTCCCGCCACTTTTTCTGCGAGGGCCACGGAAGCGTCGTTGGCAGAGTGCACCGCCACAGCTTTCAGGAGTTCCTCCACGGTAAATACTTCGCCTTCCTCCAGGTAGACCTGTGATCCGCCCATCCTGCAGGCATTGGCTGAGATAGTCACCGTATCTTTGAGGCTCAGTTTGCCGCTGTCCACCGCCTCCATTACCAGAAGCATGGTCATGATCTTGGTGATGCTGGCAATGGGAAGTTTCTCATGCTCATTCATGGCAAATACCGTTTGCCCCGTCTGAGCCTCGATGAGTATGGCCGATTTGGCATTGACCTGAAATTGAGGCTTGGGATTAGGGTTGACATCGGCTGCCGAGGTTTCTTCCATTTCCGTCCCAGTGGCTTCAGCAGTGTTGCTTTCTGCCGCCGTCACAGTGGTCAGCATACAGAATATCAACAGCAGAGCAACAAAAAACCTGCATTTAGCTTTCATGGAACCATCACTCCATAGACTTTTCCATAAAAACTATATGCAGGCTTATTCGCGTTATTCGAGGAAAGCGGGGCTTATGGAACAAAATCGATGATCAGCGGGGTGGGCTCCGGCACCTTATCGCCGATGGCAACGGCACTGTCCAGCTCGGCAATGGCGGATTCGAAAAGTGCCTCGTCATTGGCATGCAGTTCCATGATCACATCCCCTTCCTTGACGCTGTCCCCCGGTTTTTTCAGGAGGACAATACCCGCGGCCGGATCGATGGCGCTCTCCTTGGTAGCCCTTCCGGCACCCAGCATCATGGCGGCGATTCCCAGGCGCTCGGACTGGATGGCGGTGATATAGCCGCCGCGCCCGGCCCGGTATGCCTTCACATGAGTTGCCTGCGGGAGCAGAGTCGGATCCCTGACCACCTCCGCCAGGCCGCCCTGGGTCCGTATCATCTGTTCCAGTTTACGCAGGGCTGCGCCGCTTTCGATGGCTTCGGCAGCCATTTCCCTGCACTGTTCAAAGCTTCCCTTGCCGGCCAGTTCCAGCATCTTGGCGGCCAGGGTCAGGCAAACCTCCCGCACATCGGCCGGGCCTTTGCCCTTCAGGACATCGATGGCCTCCCTGACCTCCAGGGCATTGCCAACCGCATACCCAAGGGGGCGATCCATGTCGGTGATGACGGCCGCCACCTTTTTCCCGGCCCGGGTACCAATGCTCACCATGGCCTCCGCCAGTTCCCGCGCTTCCTTGATGGTCTTCATGAAAGCGCCGCTTCCGGTTTTCACATCCAGCACGATGACATCCGAACCGGCGGCCAGCTTCTTGCTCATGATGCTGGAAGATATGAGGGCAAGGCTTCTGACGGTACCGGTCACATCCCGGAGCGCATACAGCTTTTTATCGGCCGGCACAAGATTTCCGGTCTGTCCGGCAACCGCGATCCCGGTCTCCTTTACCGCCCGGATAAACTCATCTCGGGTCAACTGGGTGTTGAAACCCGGTATGGATTCCAGCTTGTCTATGGTACCACCCGTATGGCCCAGCCCACGGCCGCTCATCTTGGCCACCTTGACGCCGCAGGATGCCACAATGGGACCTAAGACCAATGTGGTTTTATCACCCACACCGCCTGTGCTGTGTTTGTCCACCTTGATGCCCTCGATGGCGGAAAGGTCGATTTGCTCGCCCGATGCCACCATGGCCATGGTCAGGCAGGTGGCCTCCTCCATGTCCATGCCCTTCAGGCAGATGGCCATCAAAAGGGCTGAAGCCTGATAATCGGGGATACTGCCTTCGGTGTAACCCTTGACGAAGAACTCGATTTCCTCCCTGGAAAGCTTTCCGCCATCCCGCTTTTTTGCAATGATATCCACCATTCTCAGCATAATGACCCTCGATTCTTTTACCTTGCTTTTATTTCAAGATCTCCCCCAGAAAGCTCTCGCCGGCTATGTCCGCAGCAAGGCCCAAATAATCGGCAATGGTCGCAGCGATGTTTGAAAAGCCTTTACGGGTACCCAGGTTGACCCCTCCCCTGATCTTCCTGCCATACACAAGAAGGGGCGTGTATTCCCTGGAGTGGTCGGTGCTTTCGGTCTCCGGATCGCAGCCGTGGTCCGCCGTAATAAACAGGATATCGTCGTCTTTCATGGCGTTCAATATTTCCGGCAGCCTGCCGTCAAACTCCACCAAAGCCCGGCCGTAGCCTTCCACGTTGTTCCGATGACCGTACAGCATGTCGAAGTCCACCAGATTCGTAAACAGGATCCCTGCAAAGTCTTCCTTCAGCCATTCCAGGGTACGGTCTACGCCGTCCATGTTGCTGTGGGTGTGGACCGCGTGGGTGATGCCCCGTCCGTTGAAGATGTCCTCAATCTTGCCCACGGCCCGGACCTGGTAACCCTTTTCCGCGGCATAATCCAGAACGGTTTTCCGGATGGGATCCAGCGAAAAGTCTTTGCGGTTCGCAGTGCGCCTGAAGGTTCCCGGTGCGCCCACGAAGGGCCTTGCGATAACCCGGCCTACCGCATGATCGCCTGTCAGGATCCGCCGGGCTTTCTCGCACATCTCATAGAGTTGTTCCACCGGGATCACCTCTTCATGGGCCGCTATCTGGAAGACGCTGTCCGCTGAGGTGTATACAATGGGATAACCGGTTTTCATGTGCTCGGCGCCCAGTTCATCGATAATCTGGGTACCCGACGCAGGGTAGTTGCCCAGCGTCTTGCGGCCGATGGCCTCTTCGAAAGCCCCGATGACCTCGGGCGGGAACCCGTTGGGGTACACTGGAAAGGCCTTGTCCATGATGATGCCGGCAATCTCCCAGTGTCCCGTGGTTGTATCCTTGCCCTTTGACAGTTCCATGAGCCTGCCAAAGGCGCCTATGGGTTCCTGATGTCTGTCCAGGTAGTCCACCCCGTCAATATGTCCCAGTCCCAGCCGTTCCATGTTGGCCAGACTGAACCAGGGTTGGCCTTTCAGCTGCAGGCAGATATGCCCCAGGGTATTGCTTCCTTCATCCCCATACAGTCCGGCGTCCGGCTGTTCGCCTATTCCTACACTATCCAAGACAATAATAATCGCACGTTTCATGTTAACCTCCAATTAACCTCCAAGACGGAACAAAACATCGGGCACCAGGCATGAAGCCGCGGTTACCCGGTCGCTCAGCATGTTTATATTGTATATTCTACTCATTAATTATATACCCAACTTGTTGGGCAAGCCTAACTGTGTTAAGCTTGTTAGCATAGGGTGAATGCGATGTTGGCTTATATTTTGGCTTTTTTGCTTGTTTTTTTGCTGATGTTCATCGAGGCAGGCCGGCTGAAGGCGGAGTACCTCACCATCGATGGCGGCAATTTGGGTCTGCGCGTCGCGCTGCTGTCCGATATCCATATACGCCTTTTGCGGGTCTCTTCAAAGCGGTTAAAAAGCGTTATCCGGAGCGCCAATCCCGACCTTCTGATTATTGCCGGTGACCTGATGGACAGGCCTTCCCATCTGGACAGGTTCCTGGAATGGCTGAGGAGCCTGGAACTGGATATCCCTGTCTATCTGACCCTGGGCAACCACGATTACAAATGCTTTTTCAAGGATCCCACGGCAAGGGAGCGCCTCCTGTTCAATCTCAGCAGCCTGGGCGTCCATGTGCTGATCAACCGGTGTGCGATCTTTGAGAAAGACGGCATCAGGGTAGCCATATCGGGGCTGGACGATTTCAGGCATGGTTCAAGGGATTTTGACGCAGCCTTTAGCTGCGGTGAGAAAGCAAATTTTCGGCTAGCGGTATCCCACAACCCGGAGGCTGCCCTGGAAATATCCGGGGATAAAACCGATCTGATGCTTTGCGGTCATTTCCATGGGGGACAGATATGGATGCCCTTCCATCTGGAATACCGCATCCTAAGAAAAGAAACCACCTGCCGGATGGGTTACCGGAAAGGGCTTTGCACCATAAACCACATAAGGGTCTATATCAGCAGGGGGCTGGGCAACGTGCTCATTCCGTTCCGCCTGGGCTCCAGGCCGGAGATCACGTTCATCGACATCTGAAACGCTTACCTGGCAGATTTGCCGAACATGAATCTGGCGCAAAGAGATTCCGTCATTACAATTGCATCAGAGGCCGCACCGCGTGAAACGGAACGGCCTCATCACCGTGGCGGCCATGCCTGCTATCCCCTGGCGATGGCGCGTATGGCTCTCGCGGCATACTCCATCTCCTCAACGGTGTTGAAATAGCCGGGGCTGATGCGCACCAGTCCGGTCTTCATGGTGCCAAGGGTCTCATGGGCCAGGGGCGCGCAGTGGAACCCTGACCGGACAGCTATTCCGTATTTTGTGTCCAGTTGATGACCGATGTCGGAAGAATCCATCCCGCCGATGATGAAGGAAACAATTCCGCTGTTCATGGCCGCATTCCTTTCGGAATAGATCCTAACGGAGGGTATCCGTCCAATGGCGTCAAAAAAGGCCTCCAGCAGGAGTTTCTTCTTTTTTCGGATATTCTCCAGGCCAACCTTGGCGAGCCATTGGAGACCTGCGCCCAGGCCGGCGATCCCCGGCGTGTTCACCGTGCCTGCCTCCAGCATATCCGGCATGAAATCCGGATGTATGGTTTCAAAGGATCGGCTTCCAGTGCCGCCAAATAGGATGGGACGAATTTCCACGCCGGGAGCCACATACAGGCCGCCCGTCCCTTGCGGTCCCATCAGCCCTTTATGGCCGGGAAACGCCAGCAGCGAGATATGCATGCTCTGGACGTCAAAATCCAGGACGCCGGCTCCCTGGGCGGCGTCAACCAGGAACAGGATGCCTTTTTCCCTGGCAAGCCGACCGACCTCCTCATAGGGCAGGATGGTGCCGGTCACGTTGGAGGCCGAGGACAGGATAATCAGCCTGGTATTGGATCGGATAGCATCCGCTATGGCGCTCGGGCTGATGTGCCCGCAACTGTCATAGGGCATGACGACGGTATAATCGATAAGCCCGCTCCGCTTGAGGTGGCAGAGGGGCCTGAGCACCGAGTTATGCTCCATGGCTGTGGTGACCACATGGTCACCTTCCCGCAGGACCCCCTGTATCGCCATGTTGAGCGCCTGGGTGGCATTGGCGGTGAAAGCGATGTCCAGCGGGTTCTGGATATTAAACAGTGCAGCCAGGGCTTCTCGGGTTTTCATGACGGCACTTGAAGATGCGCGCGCCATTTGGTGGGCGGATCGCCCGGGATTGGCGCAGCTGCTTTGCATAAAACGATAGACGGTATTGTAGACCGATTCGGGTTTCGGCCAGGTTGTTGCGGCATTGTCGAGATATACCACGGAGGACCACCCCTCAATTGTCCATATCCTAGCATATGCCGCAGCCTGGAAAGGGTTGATAAACTGTGCGGGAAGCTTACCAGAGACCGTTCTCCTGCATACGGGACCGAACCTGTTTCAGGTCCATAAAGAAATCTGTTTTCTTGCTCGGGTCCCGGAGAACGGCCGACGGGTGATAGGTAGGAAGGATGGAGAAAAAACCGGGTCTCTCTATCCAGATTCCTCTTTCCTGCGTGATCTTGAACTTTTTATCAATAATATATTTGGCGGCGGTGGAACCGAGGCACACGATAATGGACGGTTTGATGTATTTCACCTGGAAACGCAGCCACGGCAGGCAGGCCTGGGCCTCATCCTCCGTCGGGATGCGATTGCCGGGCGGCCTGCATTTGACGATATTGGCTATGTAATACTGATCGGGTCTGAACATCAGGGCCTCCAGGGCAAGATCCAGCAGCTTTCCCGCGCGCCCAACAAAAGCGCTTCCCTCGATATCCTCCTGTTCGCCGGGACCTTCCCCGATGAACATGAGGGGCACCTTCAGGTTGGTTCCCCTGCCGATCACCACGTTCTTCCTGGTTTCGCACAGCGGGCATTTTCTGCATTGCAGACACGCTGCCACAAAACTCTCCCAGGTATCCACACCATCACCTCTTCTTTATCCATTTTACATGAAGCCGACTGTAATGTGAAATCCGTCTTTCAGAAAGCCTGATCATGATCATAATGCCGGCCGCCTGCCGTGCCGATAGAATCAATATAACCCATCACGGATGATTTTCTTATGCAGGGAGGCATGTACCATGAAAATCACAGACGCCAATGTCCGGATGGCATCCCAAAGCACTTACAGCCGGAGGGTCTCCGAGACTGAAAGCTTAAGGATTTGGGACAACCGCCGCCAATTCCCGGTTTCTACCGAAGAAAACATCCGCGTGGATATCTCGGACAGGGGGAGGGCCTTGCTGGCCAATGCGGCCGCCTGTCCATCCGAAAGCACTGAAGAGAATGTCCTGGAACTACCCGATATCGAAAAGGAAAAGATCAGGCTCATCGAGGATTTCATCTATGTCCTGACCGGCAAACGGATCAAGCTTCTCGTTCCCAGGTTACTTACAGATGAACAGTTGAAGAAGATCAAGCAGTTGCAAAGCCGGACGGCTGCACCCGCGTCACCCCAACCGGTGGGCTGGGGGCTGGACTATAACTGGCAGAGACAGGAAGTCGAACATGAAAGAATGTCTTTTACTTCCTCCGGCTCAGTGACCACCGCAGACGGCCGGGTCATCGATTTTAATCTGAGCTTCACGGTCAGCCGCGATTTTTTCAGCAGCACACAGGTGCGTATCCGGGCCGGGGACGCCCTGCTCGATCCCCTGGTGATCAATTTCCGCAACAGTTCAGCCAAGCTTGGGGATCGCAACTACGCCTTCGACATCGATATGGATGGCACGCCTGACAACATTGCCTTTACAGCCGAGGGCAGCGGGTTCCTTGTCTGGGACAGGAATGAAAACGGCTTGGTCGACGACGGCAGCGAACTGTTCGGTCCAAGGACGGGCAACGGTTTTGCGGAACTGGCCGAACACGATTTGGACGGCAACAACTGGATCGATGAGAATGATCCTATCTATGAGAAATTGCGCATCTGGACCGTGGATGAATGGGGGAACAAGCAGCTCATCGCTCTGGGCCAGGCAGGCGTGGGCGCCATATACCTGGGCCATGTCACCTCGCCTTTTTCCCTGAAGGATGCGGGCAACAACACACTTGGCCAGATCTCCCGGACAGGCATATTCCTTCGGGAGGACGGCTCCGCAGGTACTATTCAGCATGTAGACCTGGCCATTTAGGCCGGACCATTCATCAATCATCCCAGAAGTACAACAGAAGAAGCCTGAACACATGCCCGTCTGTTAATACCGGCATGCTGTTCAGGCTTATTGATTGCCGCTGTGGCCTCACCGCTCATGGTGAACAGGGTAGAATCTTTTTCATACTGACCCTGAACCCATTCCCTTGCCTGATTGGCCCTTCATTCATCTCCGTATGCGGTGGTATGCGCCTTGATTTTCACGATCTGATCGCCATTATTGGCCTGGAAGAAGGCCAGAACATCCTTTAATATATTGTCGGCATATCCATGGCCTACGCCCTTATAAACGTTGAACTGAATGGACTTGTCATAACCCAGCTGTCTGACATAATTCCACTTCCGTTCCCATTTGGGAACACCATAGTCGTATCCGAACAGGTCATTGACAGCCTTGGTTTCTTCCTCACTGATCCCGTAGTCCACATTGTAGGGCTGATCGTTCTGATCCTCATCCCCAATGTAGCAGAATTGGGCTATTTTATCATATTCGGCCTTGTTGAACTCCTTGCCGGTATAATTCCTGATATCCGCAATGCCCCAGGGGTAGTTGAGCGTTACACCGTTAAGCTTTGCTGTCGGATACATGGTAAAGTTGCCGACAGCAATGGCTTTGACCATTTCGGGATGCAGGGTTGCAAAACGGTTGACAAACTGGCCCGATGCGGAGAATCCGGTCATGAAGACCTTGCTTTCAAGTTTATAACCCATCCCGGCAAGCAATTCCTGCGCATCCTTGATCATGGCGATCAATTGCAGGTCAAGCCTTTTGGCATCACCCTCAAGCATCATGGCCCCCTTGTCCAGTGCATGGGTGTAGGACTGCCACCAGTTGGTCAGAAAACGGGGAAAGACGGGAACCAGGAACGGGTATTTCATATGGTAAGCGGCATAATGCCCGGGGTTGCCGTTGGCAGAAATCAAAAATTGAGCCCATTCATCGTGGAATTCAATATAGTCCGAGCAGGTACCCGTATTATTGGGCTCGACAATCAGCCTTTTGGCCTCGGACTTTGTGTATTCAATATGCTCAGGAAGATATATGTAGTAGGGATAGTTGAAGCCTTTCTCCCTATTGGGCGGAACTTTGATGATTATCCCGTCATAGGATTCCGTAACCTGCAGGTTCGTCGCTTTGACGGGAATGGCATAGCGATTGGACTTTGTAAAGATCTTTATGGTGTATTCCTTGTTATACTCAAAATACTCTGTCGGGGTAACGGTCAGAGTGCCATTGCTTATTTCGAATTTTGCCGGGATAACCGTGCTGCCTTTTGTGATGGAAATGCCTTCAATTGAGCGGATGTCCAAATCAGACGACAAGGGAATATTCGTTGGACCATAGCAATTGACGGGATAGGAAAAGGTTAATGCTGTGTATCCACCGCTGTCCGTGCTTTCAGCATAGGCTACAGGTGAAAGCAGAAAGGTCAGCGCAAGCAGTAAACCAAGTAATTTTCTCATTTTATCGCCCCCCGCAAAATATGACATAAATTTAACATATTGCTGCCAACGCGTCAATCTTGACTTTATCCATGGGAGCCCGTAAAGGCGGCCGTTGTGCTACACGGCTGCAAAACAGCAGTTGCTCGAATGGGAGGCGGCTGTACGTGCTGCAAAGCGACCCAGCGGTGACTGAGATTGCTTCGTCGTTCCGCGCCTCGCAATTGACATACCGGTCATGCCCGGCAGGGCTATACCCGGAATGTCATTGCGAGCGGAACGGAGTGGAGCACGGCAATCTCCATTCTTACTTTTTACTTCTCACTTTCGGCAAGATTGTACATCCTCCTATAATACTCATCCATCACGCGCTTCATGCCAAAGGCTTCCCTGGTGGTTTTTATGGAGGACACCATCATCTCCACCCATTTGCTCCGTTTCTCATAGTAGGTGGGGAGTACCTCGTTAACCAGGCAGGCCTTGAGCGCCTTCAGGTCGTGCTTGTCAGCCTTGACAGGATTATCGCTCTGGAATCCGTCACCGAACTGCCAGCCGTTGACGCCGTGGATGCAGGCTTCCGGCCACCAGCCGTCCAGCACGGACACATTGAGCACGCCGTTCATGGCCGCCTTCATGCCCGATGTACCCGAAGCCTCCTGGGGACGCCTGGGGTTATTGAGCCAGACGTCGGCACCCCTGGTCAGCATGCGGCCGATGGTCATGTCGTAATTCTCCAAAAAGACAATGCTGTCCGGGTACTCGCGGGCTTTGGCGGTAATTTCGGTGATAATGCGCTTGCCCGTATCATCCAGAGGATGGGCCTTGCCGGAAAAAACGATCTGCAGCTTTCGATCCCTCAGCAGGGGCTCCAGAAATTCCATATCCGACAGGAGCAGCCCGGATCTTTTATACGGCGCGGCACGGCGCGCAAAGCCGATCAGCAGGACATCCCTGTCCAGCTTGACGCCTGTCCGTTCTTTGATAAATTCTATGAGGGTATCCTTGTTGTGCATATGCCTGTTCCAAAGCTCTTCCTCGGATGCCCTGGATCCGTTGTACTCCTCAGCAAGCTCCAGCATCTTCCGGTCCACCCAGGTGGGGATATGGATACCGTTTGTGATGCCGATGATCTCGCTTCTGCCCTTCACCTTCTTCCACATCTTCTGGGCGGTTACCCGGTGCAGATCGGAAACGGCGTTTGCGATGCGGGACAGGCACAGGGCAGCGGCCGTCATATTGAATGGATCGCCACCTATGGCTTTTAGCTGCCTCCTGGTCAGGTTCAGGTTGGCTCCCATATAGAGCAGCCTGTCGATGGGATGCGTTTCGTTCCCTTCCGGAACCGGTGTGTGGGTGGTAAAGACCACCTCTTTCCGGGTTTCCCTCCAGGCCTCACGGAAGCGCATGCCCCGGGACATCTTCTCTCTGATGAGTTCCAGTCCTGCAAACAGCGCGTGTCCCTCATTGAAATGGTAAACCGCAGGGTTGAGGCCCAAAGCCCTTATGGCCCGCACGCCTCCGATGCCTAGGACCATTTCCTGCGCCACCCGCTCTTCGCCGAACCAACCGTAAAGCTGGCCAGTTATCCACCGGGCCTCTCCGTCATTCCCTTCCACGTCGGTATCCAACAGGAACAGGTTGTGCACACCATGGGCCTTGTAACGCCATACCTTGATTCTGACGTCCCTTTTCCTGATGGGCACCGTAACGATCACACCCGTGTCTTCCAGGAAGGGATAAACCCTGTTTTTGTATGCATCATAGGGCTCGCCGGTCTTGGGGTCGATAAGTTGTTCTCCATAACCCTGTTTCCACAGGATGCCGATGCCTATGACAGGATAGCCCTGATCGCATGCTTCCTTCATGTAATCGCCCGCGAGGATGCCAAGCCCCCCGGCGTAAAGCCTGACGTCGCTTTCAATGCCGTATTCCATGCAGAAATAGGCTACGCTCTTGAGATTTTCCATAACTACCGCAGCTCCTCCCGACCAAATGGTATCGCTTTGCAAAGCGTCCATCATGGTATTGTACGCAGATGGCCGGCATCTATAACACAAACTGCCGGCCAATCCCACCAATAATCATTTACCCCATAACGGCAGCCGGAAAAACGCACTTTCGGAATGTCAGGACATGTTTATATCACAACATGCTTCCGTCATGGGGATATCCTGTCAACGCGATCAATTATTGCTCAATATGGCTACCGTGATACCTTACAGGGCAATGGTCTGCTCCCTGTCGGGGCCAACCCCGATATATTTGAAAGGAACACCTACCAGTTCCTCAATACGCCTGACATAACGCCTGGCAGCCTCAGGTAGGGCATTGAAACTGCGCACGTCCGATATATCAACCGAAGGCCACCCGCTGAATTCCTCATAGACCGGCTCGCACTGGGAGAGCTCCCGAAGGCTTGACGGATAATAGTCTATGAGTGTTCCGTTCAGGCGATAGCCGGTACAAAGCCGGATATGTTCCAGCTTTCCGATGGTATCCAGGTGGTTCATGCACAGGCCGGTAAACCCATTGATACGAACCGCGTGCCTGAGCATAAACGCGTCCAGCCACCCGCATCGGCGGGGACGCCCTGTTGTGGTACCATATTCATGCCCGTACTCCCTGATCGTATCGCCGATTTCATTGTTCTGTTCGGTTACAAAAGGACCCGAGCCCACCCGGGTGGTATAGGCCTTCATCACACCCAATACCTCCGTGATCATCCTTGGTCCGACGCCGGCGCCGGTGCATACGCCGCCCGCTATGGGATTGGAGGATGTCACATAGGGGTAGGTGCCGAAATCCAGGTCCAGGAAAGTGGCCTGGGCGCCTTCAAACAAAACATGTTTTCCCTGCTCCAATGCCTGGTGGATCAACGAGTTGACATCGCGGACATAGGGTTTCAGCCGTTTGCCGTACTCCAGGTACTCCTCGATGATAGCGTCTGCATCAAGGGGTTTCCCGCCGTAGACCTTTTCGATAACAGCATTCTTGACGGCAAGGTTCCTGCGTACCAGATCGGCAAACCGATCGGGCTCCATCAGATCGCCCATCCTGATGCCGCTCCTTTCCGCCTTATCGCAGTAGGCAGGCCCGATACCGCGCTTGGTGGTGCCTAAACCATGTTCCCCGCGTGAGGCTTCCTGGAGCGCGTCCAATTCCCTGTGCCAGGGCATAATCAGGTGTGCCCGCGGACAGATATAGAGGGTGGCCAGCCTGGCATTGCGGCTCATGAGACCATCCATTTCCTCAAGCAGAACCTTCGGGTCGATCACCACGCCGTTGGCTATGAGGCATATCTTGTTCTCCCGCAGTATTCCTGACGGAATCAAATGGAGGGCATATTTTTCTCCATGATGAACGATGGTGTGGCCGGCGTTGTTACCGCCTGAAAACCTCACAATCAGATCAGCATCATTGGCCAAAATGTCTATATATTTACCTTTTCCTTCATCGCCCCACTGGGCGCCAATTACGACTGTTGCCGGCATACCGTACTACCTCCTGATTCAAACAATATCCATTATATATTTACCGGGGCAGGCTGTAAACTTTTTTTATACGGCGAACCATAAAGTGTAAAGGAATTAAAAAACGCGACGGCGAAAAGGAAAGATATCCTTGTCCAAAAGCGGATTTTTCCTGTCCCTGGCCATATAAAAAAGGCGGGAACCTTCCCGCCAGCGGTTGATCAATAGTTTTCCGAGGATTGCCCCTCTCCCTTGAGCAGGACAGGGGTTGTGCTGTAGCCTACGCCCAGACGCGCGCAGCCCATCTCGATGAATCGGCGCGCCGTTTCTATATCCCTGATGCCCCCGGAAGCCTTTACCTTAATACGGCCTTTGGCCGCCTCAATCATGGTTCTTACGGCATCTTCGGTGGCACCTGCGGAATGGAACCCCGTGGAAGTTTTCACAAAATCGGCGCCCGCTTCGGCAGCGATCTCGGTTGCCCGGATGATCTCTTCCTTCGAAAGGGTGCAGGTCTCAAGGATGACCTTCAGCAAAACGCCGGCTTTGCGCGTCTGATCCGATACGGCGCGGATATCCTTTTCAACCTCTTCCCACATGCCCGAGCGGATAAAACCGTAATTGACTACCATATCGATCTCCTTTACGCCGAGATCGATATAGGTGGACGCTTCAAAAGCCTTGACCTCCGGGCGGACACATCCGTGTGGGAAACCCAGCACAACGCAGGGATCGGTTTTGGTACCCCTGCAAAGCTTTACGGCCAGTTCCACATCACAGGGTCTGACACAAACGGTTCTGACCTTATGCTCTATGCCGTATTGGATGGCCTCAACGGCCTCTTTCCGGGTCATTTCGGGCTTGAGGATTGCGTGATCCAGGTATCTAGCAATGCTGTTTTCCAAAGCTTATTCCCTCCTGTTTCCATGGAGCCGTTCATCCATGGTGTTTTTCCCTGGTGCCAGGGTCCACTATAATAGTATCGGTTAAAAAAACTTCCGTCAAACACAGGATGCCAAAAGATGCAGTAAAAAAGCCGGCGATCCCGCCGGCATGCCGATCTGCCTGACCAATATGAAAGAAAAGGAGCCGACGCTTTGTCTTAAACGACGATCTCCCCGGAACGCATGCTCACATAGACCAGCCAGTAACCACCCAGGTCACGATAATCGCTTCCTGTGACAGGCACCCATCGACAGGCGGTTTCAAAAGGCCGGTTATCATTCTCATCCCTTGCCGGGATCCCGATGACAAAGTATTTAGAATCTCCCTTATACAGGCCTGCGAGGATGTGCTTATACCGGAAAAGCCCCACCAGGATTTTAGGATTGGCGAACACGGGCACATTGATACCGGACATATACATAATGTTGCTCAGTTTGGCCAGGTCATTGACCAGATACCAGGTATAATCAGGATTGCCCCGCCTGAAAGGTTGGGTGGCCTCAAAATTGTTCCTGAGCAAGGTTTCCAGCTTGTCAATGTCGCATTTGGCGAGGCCGGCTTCTTCGGCGGGTAATCGCTTCAGACCGGCCTTTTGCTCGGGGTGGGACTGCGCAGGCACTTGCTCAGCCGGACTGTTGTCCTCCTTCTTCCCAGGATCATCCTTATTTTCCTGCAGCTCCTTTTGAGGCTCCGCAGCTTTTTCAACCTGCTGCGCCGGCGTTTTTTTATACAGGAGCTGTCGGAGGCTCTCATCCCATTTCAGGTTCTTTTCAAAGCTTGAGAACAGTGGAATCCACATCTTGTCCCTGTTCTCGGCGGTAATAGCCGCATATTTGACTGATTCCGGCCTGACGCCATTCGCCTCAAGCGTATCGGCGCCAATTTCCAGGCTTGCCTGCATACCGGGAAAGGAAGTGCCGATGCTGCCGGCAGGTATGGCTACCAGCTTATCGCCCTGAGCGAAGATGAGATAGAGCATATACCTGAAGGGCCCCTGTTTCAGTCCTTTGACATGAAGCGAAGCCACAATGCGCCCATCCCAGGAATCCAGCCTCACAAACGCCTCCGGAGAGCTGCCTATTCCAAATCCTCCGTCAAGTTCTTCCATAATCGCATATTTCCGCGCAAAGCCGGTTAACGTCTGCATATAATCACCACAAATAACCATTTTGGTATGATTATACGCATGCCGCGCGGCGGATAGTACTTGAATCTGCGCAGACGGGCATAATAAAAGGGAGGTATTGTCCTTCTTCTTCGGGCAATACCTCCCGACGTATTTTACCGGAGATTGTTCTTTACCGCTTTTTCCGCCTTCTCTCCGGCCGGGCGGAATGCTTCGTATTTGTTCTCGCCCAGTTGATCGTTGTCAGCCGATACATCATTGTTCTTGTTCAGCTTACCGGTTCTTTTTTTGTCGTCCGCCATTCTTGTTCACCTTTTCCCTGTAAAATCGTACCGGTACGTTGGATGGTTTTTTGTCGACGCATTTATTATCCGCGGCTATGCTTGTTTTATGTTGGCGATTTTTTGCACAATTGACCCGCAAGACGGACAAACTGCTCAACCGACAGGGTTTCTGCGCGGATATCCTCGGGATGCCCCATTTCTTTCAAAACCTCCCTGAGCCGCTCCTTCCCGCCTTCAAGCCAGGGCTGATTCCCCAGCGAATTCAACAGCGTTTTTCGCCGCTGACCGAAGGAAGCGCGGACCACCTTGAACAGAAACTCCCTGTCCACGTCCTCCGCCAGATCCAGGCTGCGTTTTTTGAGCTTTACCACCGCGGAATCCACATCGGGTTTGGGAATGAAACAGTTCCTTGAAACAAGGAAAGCAAGCTTGGGATCGGCATAGTAACGGACGGCAACCGAGAGGGCGCTGTAATCCTTGGTACCGGGCATGGCCACCATTCTTGCGACAACCTCTTTCTGGACCATGAACACCAATAGGTCCCAGGGGATGTCCGACTCCAGCAGGTTCATGATAATGGGCGTAGTGATGTAGTAGGGCAGATTGGAAACCACCTTGAGCGGACCATTCCAACCTGCCGTCAGTTCCTTCAGATCGGTTTCCATGATATCGGCATTTATCACCTGCACGTTCCCGAATCCGCCGAGGGTTTCAGCCAGAGGCTCCATAAGATGCCTGTCAATCTCCACGGCCACCACCTTGCCCGCCCTCTCGGCCAGCCGGGCGGTGAGGGCGCCTATCCCCGGGCCGATCTCCAGGATGAAATCGTTCTCGTTCACCTCGGCCGTTTCAACGATCTTTCTGATGATGTTGGCATCGGTGAGGAAATTCTGACCCAGGGTCTTGGTCAGCCGAAGGCCGTATTTTTTTAGGATTTCGTTCGTGTTGATCATGGTTCGACTTCCTTTTATTTGAGAGATTACCGCGCTGCTTTCACGATGACAGCCCAGGTATGACCCGCGGGTATAGCGAGATTGCCGCGCTCCACTTCGTTCCGCTCGTAATGACACCCTGGGTATGGCTCCGCTTGGTCGTGACCTTTGTGTCATTGCGAGGAGCGTCAGCGACGAAGCAATCTCAGTCGCTTTTATAGCCGCCATCCGGTTTTCGGAGATTGCTACACGGTATTCGCAATGACAGCCGCGCAGGAAGGGAGCCCGTAAAGTCAAGGCCGCATTGCGATAAGGCGCCAAAACAGCCTGTGAGAATGGGATAAGGGCGGCTGCTGTTTGAGCGAAGCGAGTTCAGCCGGCCCCATTTGAACAGCTGCTGTTTTGCAGCCGTGCAGCACAGCGGCCGGGCTTTACGGGCTTCCCGCAGATTGCCGCGCTTCACTTCGTTGCGTTCGCAATGACACCCGGGTATGGCATTGTAGGTGCATATAGACAAACAGGGTTTACAGATTGTAAACCCTGAGTCTATTCCTTGTACCCTTTACCCCTATTTGCAAGGATTATAGTTTTGCTTCCAGCGGTTGTCATCCTGTTCATTCAGGATATAGACCACCACGTTCCGCACGCCCCAGCGCCTGACCTCCTCGACGGTATTGAAAAAGAGGTCAATCTTGTTACCCTTAATGGCGCTTCCTATGTCGCCGGCGATGGCAAATCCATAATCCGGCGCCGAGCCGGGCACCTCGATGTAAAGCTTGGAACCCAGGGGTATGACGTTCGGGTCGACGGCAACCACACCTGTGCGGGCTGCCAGGCCCGTATAGGTGACGCCATAACCGGGTTCCCCTGGATTCTTGCCGGTATCGGCATAGGAATTGGTGTAGGCTGTGGCTTTCATTTTCAGAACCTTGGAATAACGAACCCTCTCCCCTCGCGAGGTGATAAAGTTGGGTACGGTTCCGTACTCAACAATCCTGTTCACAGGCTCTTTGACTACGGTTTCACCAATAAATTCCCGGTTGACAGGTTTTCCGTCCTCATAGGTAATTTTGTATCGCTTTTCCCGTATACCGTTTTCTCCTTCGACCACAGTCTGGGTTTCACCCTCGTTCATGGTCTTATTAGGCCGTTCCAGTACCTGGTAGGGGATTTGCTCCTCCTCGGTCACTATTTTTTCCTGGACCCTGATCACCCTGATCTCCATGTTTTCCACCAGCGGATCCGTGGGCGATACGCCCTCGTACTTGTCCAAGGGACCCAGGATGATGCCGTTGTCCGCCAGAAGCTCTTCCACCGTGTCACGGTAAGACATCACCGTGAAGGTTTTTCCATCCACCGTGAGATTCACCGGAATGGCCCGCTTGATGGTCACTTCATTGGGGGCATCCAGTCTTAATGGCGTATCCATGGCAACACTGATATAATCATGCTGCTCTACCGTTATCCCCACCTGGTCAAGGGCCTGGCCAACATCAGCGCCCATTGTCCTGACAGATATTTTCTGGCCGTTATCAATGATTGTGACTTCCTTACTTAAACTGCGGTATAAAACTATGCCAGCAGCCACTGCCACTGCCACTGCGAGAAGCAGCAGGGCTATCTGCTTGAGGGGAAGGGTACGCCTGACATATTGCAGATATAAACCGCTCATTCATCGCATCCTTTCCTTTTTCATATTGTCGCTTTGCAGCAGGACAACCCTCTTTCAAACCCTCTTCTTCCGTATTTTTCCCGCATCTCCGTTAAATTATTCCAAATGCTTTATGGCAACTGCAAAGCCCAATCATTGTATAACGCCTTATTTTTTTTGTCAAGGTCTGCCAGTCTTATACGGGCTTAACCAGCGCCTGGGAGGCGTTTCAGTTGCTTGCTTTCAGGATCCCTGATATTGCCCATTTCTGGTTATCCGGATCAAGCCGGAAGTTCATTTGCAGCCGGTTGGTACCTTGAACCCAATCCGTTATATCGCCGGCATGTTTCTGGTTGATGGCAACTTCGGCATGCACCACCGCTACAATCTCGTAATCGGATCCATATTTCTCCAGTATTTTAAAGGCATAGCCTGTTTCGTCGTTCGTGCGTCCGTCTGTATCCCGCTCACCTTCAGCCGAATGGGCAAGGGCAATGCTATGTATGGCTTCAAGGTATCGGAAGAAATCCTCCCGACTATAACGGTTGCCGAATACCAGGCAATTGGCATCCATAAGCTCCCATGCAGCCTCATAGTTCCGTTTGCTGATAGATTCGAACCAATCAAGGGTCAGCCGGCACAGCATATCTTCCATGTGCAGCTTGTAGTTTCCAATCACATTATTCTTGTTGGTTATCTCATTCCTGTATCCCTCCGCCTGGGAATTGACCAGTTTAAGCGCCTGCTCTAGGTTGTTTATCCTGGTTTGCAGATCATTTTTCTCCTCTTCCAGGGTCTTGATGGTTTGCTCCTGCTCGTTGACCGTACTCTGCAACGTCCTGTTCTGCCCCCTGAGCCAGTCCTGTTCAAGCTTGTCGGATTCGCTTTGCTTCAAAAGGTTTTCCTTGTCCCACAGCAGATAGTTGAGCATCAGGAAAAGAAACAGGACCAGAATGGTTATCATGACTACGGCGAACTTTTTCATTCTATCGTACCTACCTTCGGATTGTTTTGCCGGCGATGGTCTGACCAGTCATGACAGTCAACCGTTCAGGCAAGCCCTAAAAAGCGCAACCTACCTGCCTGGCACCTCAGGCTGCCCCAGCAAACCTGTCCAAACCAAAAAGTGCCCTGGCATTGTCCGATGTTTGTCGTTCCACCTCAAGACAGTCCATGCCTTTAATAGCCGCAATTTTCTCAACCACATATTTTAAGTACCCGGACCAATTCCGCCTTCCCCTGAAGGGTTCGGGCGCCATGTACGGGCAATCGGTTTCAATGAGCAACCTGTCCAAGGGCGCATATTGGACCACTTCCACAGGTTTTCTTGCGTTCTTGAAGGTCAGGGAACCTCCTATGCCGATATAGAAACCCATATCCAGTACCGCTTTCGCCATTTCAACACTGCCTGAAAAGCAGTGGAACACGCCTGTTGTAAGCTCTGAGCGAAAAGCCTTTACGATATCCAGTACATCCTGGTGGGATTCGCGGTCATGAATGATGATGGGCAGCCCGAGCTTTCCCGCAAGGGCCACTTGCTTTGCAAACCAATCCTTCTGGACCTCCCGGGGAGAAAAATCATAATGGTAGTCAAGCCCGATCTCGCCGATGGCGACCACTTTTTCCTCCTGAGCCAGGGCCTCGAGTCTTAAAAGGGTCTGTTCATCACAGGAAGAGGCTTCATGGGGATGAACGCCCACTGCAGCAAACACCTCAGGATGCTTCTTTGCCAACGCAATAGCCTGCTGAGAGCTTTCCACATCGCAGCCCGGATTGATGATATGCGTTACGCCGGCCTCAACAGCCTTCCTGATGATTTCATCCCTATCGGCGTCAAATTGTTCGTCATCGTAATGGGCATGGGAATCTATCATTTCATGTCAGCTCACTTTTGTTCCATCGGGTATATCCTTGTCAACGGTAATAAGGGATAACTGGGTGTCATCCTCGCTTGCGGCAGCCAGGATCATGCCCTGGGATTCAATGCCCCGCAGGCGTGCGGGCTTCAGGTTGGCCACCAGGATGACGGTCTTGCCCACGAGTTCTTCCGGGCTGTAATGCTTGGCGATGCCGGAGACCACCTGTCTCTCCTCGCTGCCCACCCGGAGCTTAAGTTTCAAGAGTTTGTCCGATTTTTCCACCTTTTCGGCAGCCAAAACCTTTGCCACCCTCAGGTCCAGCTTCGCAAAATCGTCTATGGTAATCTGGGCTTTGCCCCCAGCCGTAGCGGTTTTGAGGTCCTGCGCTACCTGCTTTTCCTGCTCTTTTTTCTCAGGCTTATTTCTGGCGGCATCGGGTGTGATGGCTGCAAGGCTTTCCAGTTCCTTTTCCACGTCAATTCTCGGGAAAATGATCTCACCGGGCTTAACCGGTTTGGTGGGCTTGTAAACGCCCCATTGGCCTGCCGATTCCCAGCTGGTCTCATCGGTGTCTATGGCAAGCTGCTCCCAGATCTTGGCCGGTGTCTCGGGCATGAAGGGCTGAAGCAGGATGGACACGATACGGATACTTTCCGCCAGGTTATACAAAACCGCCGCAAGACGGCCTTTCTTGCTCTCGTCCTTGGCCAGTATCCAGGGCATGGTTTCATCTATATATTTGTTGGTGCGTGAGATGGCTTTCCAGATTTCAGTCAGAGCCAGGCTGAACTGGAGATTGTCCAAAAGCTCTTCGGTCTTGGGTTTTAAGGCAAGCAACTCCTTCTTCAGGTCGGCGTCATATTCGCCTTCCTCGCCCTGTCCGGGCAACTGGCCATCGAAGTATTTCTTGATCATGGCCACCGTCCTGCTGACCAGGTTACCCAGGTCGTTGGCCAGGTCAGAGTTAATACGGTTGATAAGCGCTTCATTGGAGAAAACGCCGTCAGCGCCGAAGGGCACTTCCCTGAGCAGGAAGTAGCGAATGGCGTCCAGGCCGTACTTTTTGATGAGGACCACCGGATCCACCACGTTGCCCTTGGATTTCGACATCTTACCGCCTTCCAGGACCAGCCAGCCATGGCCGAACACCTGCTTGGGCAGCGGCAAATCGAGGGCCATCAGCATGGCGGGCCAGATGATGGTATGGAACCGGACGATTTCCTTGCCCACCAGGTGCACATCGGCAGGCCAATATTTCCTGAAGGCCTCATCATTATCGGAGAGATAGCCCAGCGCTGTGATATAGTTCGACAACGCGTCAATCCATACATAAACCACATGCTTTTCGTCGAATGTGACCGGAATCCCCCAGTTGAAGGATGTTCTGGACACGCAGAGATCTTCCAGCCCAGGTTTTAGGAAGTTGTTGAGCATCTCGTTGCGGCGAGAAACAGGCTGGATGAAGTCGGGATTCTCCTCGATGTGCTTAATCAGCCTGTCCTGGTACTTGGAAAGCCTGAAGAAATAGCTTTCTTCCCTGGTCCTTTCAACGGGTCTTCCGCAATCGGGGCACTTGCCGTCCACCAACTGGGTCTCGGTCCAGAAGGATTCGCAGGGCGTGCAATACCAGCCTTCATACTCGCTCTTATAGATATCCCCCTTGTCATAGAGCATCTTGAATATCTTCTGGACAGCTGCAACATGCTCCTCGTCGGTGGTTCGGATGAACTTGTCGTAGGTGATCTTCATCATCTTCCAGAGTTCCTTGATGCCGCTGACGATATTGTCCACATATTCCTTGGGTGTCACACCGTTCTCGGCCGCCACCCGCTGGATCTTCTGTCCATGCTCGTCGGTACCGGTGAGGAACATGACATCATAGCCCTGGAGCCTCTTGTAGCGTGCCATGGCATCGGCTGCCACCGTTGTATAGGAATGCCCTATGTGGAGCTTTCCGCTGGGATAATAGATTGGCGTAGTGATGTAGAATTTTTTCCTGCTCACCTTGAGACTACCTCCTATGATATATCCTGATCCTTGTGATTGCTTATGCGTTCATGATGATTCGACGGGCAAACGGCAAAGCAGCCACGCCCTTCCATGATCATTTTTCCAATAAGTGCATTATATCATACCGCCCGGGTTTTTGCATAACCGCTGATGCAGTGACCCGGGCACAATCGGCTACTCGGCAGGTACGTCCGCCGTCAGGATCACGGTACAATAGATGCCATTCCCTTTCCCAAATTCGGTGAGGCCTTCCCCTGTGGTTGCCGTAATGCCTATGCTCCCCGGATCGACATTCAGAAGCCTGGAAAGGCTTGTCCGCATTCGATCTATGTGGGGGGCCAGCTTAGGCCGAAGCGCTTCAATGGATATGGAGACATGAAGGATTCGGGTATCCTTCTTCATATGGCCCAAAGCCGCCTCAAGATAGGCGCGGCTGTCGGTTATGCCTTCACGGCACATCCTGTCCGACACTCCCCCCAGGATATTGACACAGGTGATGCCCGATACCGCATTGGTCAGGGCATGCAGGACCACATCCGCATCGCTGTTTCCTTCAAGGCCCGGACAACCGTCAATGGTAATGCCTCCCAGAATCAGTTTTTTATCGGAACCTTCCGGCTCAAACCGGTGGCTGTCCTGCCCGATGGCAACCTTGATCATAACACCATCTCCATCTTCTTATTGCCTTTATCTTATCGCTTTGGAAGAAATGTGTCCATATGCTGTCTGTGCCCCTCGGTTTTCCTTCATGGTGAATTTTTCCACGCAACTACTTTTTAAGGTCGCCTTATTATTATATAATTAAGTTTATGCTTCGAAATTTGGCATATCATGCCTATATCTGAAGACGGGTGAAAAAACGATGGTGAGGAAAGTGACCCTGCTCAGCCTGGCCGTCCCCCTGTTTATTGAGATGCTGTTTTTCTCCATGCTGGGCATTATCGACACGTACATATTGAGCCGCGTATCCGATGAAGTTGCGGGCGGTGTCGGCGCCTGCAATCAGATCATCAGTTTCACCAATATCGTTTTCAACATCATCAGCATCGGTGCCAATGTTCTGGTATCCCAGTACATCGGTGCAAAAAACAGGGAATCTGCGCAAAAGGCCATGGTTTCCTCCTATGTCCTTGTTACCGTCGTGGGTTTGGCAGGCTCCTTCATCCTGTTTTTCCTCGGGAAGGCCATTCTGCAGCTCATGGGAGTTACGGCAAACCTTTTAAGCCATGCTGAGACCTATATCCGCATAGTGGGCGGCATGATGTTCATGCAGGCTATTCTGAACCTCTCAACGGTGCTCATGCGCACTCATGGCTATTCAAGGGAGACGCTGGGCATCACCATTTCCATGAACCTCATCAACGTTGCCGGCGATGTCCTCCTCATCTTCGGCTTCAATATGGGGGCCGCCGGAGCAGCCTACGCCACCTGCCTGGGCCGGGCCGCTGCCATGCTTATGGCTTTCGGGTTCGTGCGCAAAAACATCCTTGAAAGAAACGCATTTCGCCACCTGCGGGAATTTCCCGTGCCCATTATCAGGGATCTGATCAAAATCGGGCTGCCATCAGCCCTTGAGAACATCTGCTACAATGTTAGCCAGATCGTTATTTCCGGCATGATCCTGTACAACCTTGGCGAAACAGCCTATATCACCAGAACCTATACGCAGCAGATCATCATTATTTTCATCACCCTGTCCATATCCATCGGGCAGGCCAACCAAATCATCATCGGGCGTCTTGTGGGGGAAGGCAGCTTTGACGAGGCCTACCGTACCTGCCTGAAAAACTTCAGGAAAGCCTTCCTGTTGGCCATGGGCTACAGCCTTGTCTTTTTCTTTTTCGGGGGCACCTTCATCCGGATCTTCACGGATGATCCGGAAATCATCAAATGGAGTGCCATGGTGTTAATGGTGGATGCTTTCCTGGAGCCGGGCCGCACCTTCAACCTGGTGATCATAAACGGTCTCAAAGGCTCCGGCGATGCTGTTTTCCCTGTTATCATCGGTATTATCACCATGTGGCTCGTTGCCACCCTTGGGGCCTGGATCCTTGGCATCGCGCTGGGATTGGGGCTTGCGGGCATATGGGCAGCCATGGCCTTTGACGAATGGCTCAGGGGGTTCATCATGTTGCACCGGTGGTGCAGCCGCAAATGGACATCGAAAGCCCTGGCTGTCAGAGAATAGACAGCCGGGCTTTTTAAACCCGTCCGGAGAGGTTTGCAGGCTTATGCAATTCTTCTGGTTATTTCTGAATAAAGATACAAAAATTCTTGCAAGCCGTTTTTAATTTTTGTTCATCCGATCCTTAATAAACCGAATGTAAGCCCTGAACAGACAGTACAAGAATGTACTTTGTATGCATTTAACCAAATGAATATAAAATAGATTATGAATTTTTTCACAATCTGTCTTTCAAAACCCGTCAGTGTGGGATATAATAGAGTTGTTTGAGATAATGCAGGCAATGCCGAACGCACTGCGCAAATAACTGGTGCAGGTTTAATAAGGTATAAACCCTTATTTACGCAATACAAGTCATATTAACAGAAGGGAGTATCTGATATGGAGGTTAAGAATCAAAAACTGCTGGCATGGGTTAAAGAGGTTCAGGAACTCTGCCAACCCGACAAAGTTTATTGGTGCGACGGTTCTGAGGAAGAGTACCAGAGATTGATTCAGGAACTAGTGGACTCAGGCATGGCCACACCGCTGAACCCTGAAAAGCGTCCGGGATGCTATCTTTTCCGCAGCCATCCCTCCGACGTAGCCAGGGTTGAGCAAAGGACATTCATCGCATCCAAGACCAAGGAGGATGCCGGTCCTACAAACAACTGGATCGACCCTGTTGAACTTAAAAAGACCATGACCGATCTGTATCGCGGCTGCATGAAGGGCAGAACCATGTACGTCATTCCGTTCTGCATGGGTCCTCTGGGTTCGCCTATTTCCAAGATCGGCGTCGAGATCACCGACAGCGCCTATGTTGTTATCAACATGCGCATCATGACCCGCATGGGCAAGCAGGTTCTGGATCTGCTCGGCGAAAACGGCGAGTTTGTTCCCTGTCTGCATTCTGTGGGCGCTCCCCTTGCCGAAGGCCAGAAGGACGAAGGATGGCCCTGCGCACCCATGGAAAAGAAATACATTTCCCACTTCCCCGAGGAAAGGACCATTTGGTCATACGGTTCCGGCTACGGCGGAAACGCTCTGCTGGGCAAGAAGTGCTTTGCTCTCCGCATCGCTTCCGTGCTGGCACGCGATGAAGGCTGGCTGGCTGAGCACATGCTCATCCTGAAGATCACCAGCCCCGAGGGCGAAGTGAAATACATCACCGGCGCATTCCCGAGCGCTTGCGGTAAGACCAACCTGGCCATGATGGTACCCACCCTGCCCGGTTGGAAGGTTGAGACCATTGGTGACGATATTGCATGGATGAGGTTCGGCGAAGACGGCAGACTCTACGCCATCAACCCTGAAGCCGGCTTCTTCGGCGTGGCTCCCGGTACATCCATGGATTCCAACCCCAGCGCCATGAAAACCATCGAAAAGAACACCATCTTCACCAACGTTGCCCTCACCGATGACGGCGATGTTTGGTGGGAAGGCATCGGCAAGCCCGCTCCGGATCACCTGATCGACTGGCAGGGCAAGGATTGGACACCCGGTTCCAAGGATCCTGCTGCTCATCCCAACGCCCGTTTCACCGCTCCGGCTAGCCAGTGCCCGGTTATCGCTCCTGAGTGGGAGGATCCCAGAGGCGTGCCGATTTCCGCTATCCTGGTTGGCGGACGCAGGCCGACCACCATTCCGCTGGTTCATGAGAGCTTCGACTGGAACCATGGCGTATTCCTGGGCTCCATCATGGGTTCGGAAATCACGGCCGCCGCTATCTCCAACAAGATCGGCCAGGTACGCCGCGATCCGTTCGCTATGCTGCCTTTCCTTGGCTACCATGTATGCGACTACTTCCAGCACTGGATCAACCTGGGTAAGAAAGCCGATCCCAGTAAGCTGCCGAAGATCTTCTATGTCAACTGGTTCCGCAAGGATGAAAACGGCAAGTTCATCTGGCCCGGCTACGGCGACAACAGCCGCGTGCTGAAGTGGATCTTCGAGCGCGTGTCCGGTAAGGCCAATGCCGTGAAGACACCTATCGGTTACATGCCCACCGTTGACGATCTCGACCTCAGCGGCCTTGACATCAGCCGTGAGCGCATGGAAGAAATCCTCAGCGTCAACAAGGAGCAGTGGCTCGCAGAAGTCGAATCCATCAAAGAGCACTATGCTTCTTATGGCGATAGGCTCCCCGAAGAGCTGAAGAAGCAGCTTGCCGCTCTGGAAGAAAGACTGAAGAACGCTTAATAACAAAAATAGAGGTTCTACGTCAAATGTTGGGGTGGAACTAGTAAAATGAAGTAGCGTATGCAGTATGGGCAGATGATCAAGTATGGTCATCTGCCTTTTTTCTGGCAGATCTATGCCATAACATGCAGTATCCTGTTTCTGAACCTTGTGAAATTTCTTATCCCATAGGCATTTCGTTTAATCACTTTAATCTTGTTGTTGACTCCTTCTGTGTAACCATTGGTATATGGGACATCGAAGGAGGCTAGGATTTCTTTCTGCCAGTTTGTAAAGGCTTTAAAGCAGTCATAAAACTTTGGAAGATTGTATCCACTTTGACGTTATTCCGTCTTTAAACTGTGAAAAGTATCTGCATAAGTCCTCACTTTTTCTGTTTGGGAGAATATCCAGAACCTTTCTGTTTTCCGGGTCGGTAAGTATGCATTGAAACTTTTCCCCATCTGCGTTGCCTCTGAATTCATCTATAATTCGTTGTTCTCTGTAATCGTGAATCTTTTCCGTAGTCCGACCACAGCGGGGACACTTATGGGCTTTTCGCTTCATTTTCATATGAATGTGGAACTGATTGTCCTTTCTCTCTGCGAAGGTAATGGTTACATCTTCAAATCCAATCAATTCTCGTGTATAATCTTTGTAGAGCATGGTTGATTCTCCTTTAAAATGTTGGATTGGTCAACTTCATTTTACTAGAGATTTCACACCATGCTCTCTTTGTTTGCAAAAAAATGTTGGAGTTCCGAAGTTTCTGTCCCTCGGCACCCCAACATTTATTATAGAACCTTTTTTTGTGTTAAGCCCGTGTGACAAGGAAGAATAATCTCCCTTGTCACACGTTCTTTTTAGGAGGGTTAACTCCTGCCGGAACAGTCTTCGGTCTGCTCTGGCAGGAGGAAATGGCTTATATTCAATTCTTCTTTCAATAGCCCTTGCTCCGGAGCCGGTACCCCAGCACCATCAGGCTATCGCTCAGGTGAACGTTCTCCACCACCACATCCTCCCCGAGCCGCAGCTCGTGGGGCGAGAAGTTCCAAATTCCCTTAATGCCAGCACTGGTGACTTTTTCAGCCACTTCTGTGATGGCACGGTTTGGAACGGTCAGCATGGCGATATCCACCTTATGCTGCTTCACGAAATCTTCCAAAGCATCCATGGAATAGATTTCGATACCGTTGATCCTGCCGCCAATCTTGGCCGGATCGACGTCAAAAATGGCGATGATATCGAAACCCCGCTTCCTGAAGTTTTCATAATTGGCCAGCGCGGTACCCATATTTCCGGCACCGACGATGATGCAGGAAAACCTTTTGTCCACGCCCAGAATCCTGCTTATCTCATTGTACAGGGACTCCACGTTGTAACCGTATCCCTGCTGGCCAAAGCCACCGAAACAGTTCAAATCCTGGCGGATTTGAGAGGCGGTGATGCACATGCGTTCACTGAGTTCTCTGGAAGATATGCGCTTTATGTCAAGTTTCAACAGATCATGGAGATAGCGAAAATACCTAGGCAGCCTTCTGATAACGGCCATGGATATCTTCTTTTCTTCAGGCATCCTGAGATCAACCCCTTGCTGGTTTAAAAATGGACTGCACGAGAAACGCTCTTACCTCTATATTGTCCACCGAAAACATGGTGAGTTTATTATATCATCCTTGTTATTTTTTTGTCAAACCATTTTTTAAGGGTTTTCTATAACCTGACAGCGATGCCTTCATTTTTCAGCCATTTCTTGAGATCCAAAATGTTCAGTTCCCCAAAATGGAACAGTGAGGCAGCCAGTACCGCATCCGCATGGCCTTCTACGATGGCTTCCTTGAAATGATCCATGGTGCCCGCACCACCCGATGCAATGACCGGAATCTTGACGGCGTCTGAAATGGTCCTGGTCAACTCGATATCATAACCTTCCTTGGTCCCGTCCCGATCCATGCTGGTAAGCAGGATCTCCCCGGCGCCAAGCTTCTCGGCTTCAACGGCCCATTCCAGGGCGTCTCTTCCGGTATTGATACGGCCGCCGTTTATGTAGACATCCCAACCCGAGCCATCGACCCGCCTTTTGGCATCAATGGCAACCACCACGCACTGGCTGCCGAAGCGCATAGCGGCCTCCGAGATGAGCTCCGGTCTTTTCAGCGCGGCCGAGTTGATCCCCACTTTGTCGGCCCCGGCCAGCAGGATCCGACGGATATCCTCAACGGTCCGGATGCCGCCGCCCACAGTAAAAGGAATGAATACCTGCTCCGCCACCCTGGCCACCACATCCACCATGGTATCCCTGGATTCGTGGGAGGCGGTGATGTCCAGGAATACGAGCTCATCGGCGCCGGCCTTGTTGTAGGCGGCCGCACAGCTTACCGGATCGCCGGCGTCCACCAGATCGACAAATTTGACGCCCTTAACGACCCGGCCGTTATGCACATCCAGGCACGGGATGATTCTCTTGGTCAACATACACATACCACCTTACCTACATTTTCCTGTAACAGCATTGAAAAAGGAGGCATCCGCCGCACCACTGCCTGCGTCCGGCATGCCTCCTCCCGTCATACCAGCACCAGCGCTTCCTTCAGATCAATAGCGCCGGTGTATATGGCCTTCCCGACGATGGCACCGGCCACGCCGGTTTGCTTGAGTCGGATAAGATCGTCGATACTGCTGACGCCGCCGGAGGCGATGACCGCCATGGAAACAGACCGCTGCATCTCAGCCATGGCTTCCAGGTTGGGCCCCGCCAGCATACCGTCCCTGGCTATGTCGGTATAAATAATGGTCTCTACCCCCAGCTTCTCCATCCGCTTCGCAAAATCGACGGCTGTGAACCGGCTGGTCTGTTCCCAGCCCTCAATGGCCACCAGACCGCTTTTGGCGTCGATTCCCACGGCTATCCTTGCGCCGTATTTGGATACGGCCTGTTCCACCAATCCGGGATCCCTGACCGCCGAGGTGCCCAGGATGACGCGGGCCGCTCCCAGGGATAAAACCTCGTCGATATCCGCCATGGTGCGGATACCGCCCCCGGTCTGGACAGGGATGTCCAGAGCCTTGATGATGCTTCCGATAAGCACCCTGTTATTGTGTCCCTGTCCCCTGGCACCGTCCAGGTCCACGACATGGAGGAAACGTGCACCCGCTTCCTGCCAGCGCAGGGCCATTTCCAGCGGATCATCCCCGAACACCGTCATATCGCTGTAGCTGCCCTGCCTTAAGCGGACGCATCTGCCGTCCTTTATGTCCACAGCCGGATAAATCGTCATACGCCATATACCACCTTCATGAAATTTCTGATGATGACAAGTCCCACGTCACCGCTCTTCTCGGGATGGAACTGCACGGCAAAGATCCTGCCCCGTGCGATGGCCGCATCAAAGGGGATGCCGTAATGGGAGCGGGCAGCAACCAGCGACCTGTCCTCGGCAGTCACATAGTAGGAGTGGACAAAATAGACATAGGGCGTGGACTGCAGCCCTTCAAACAGCACGCATTCCTTGGTCATATCAAGGCTGTTCCACCCGATCTGAGGTACTTTCAGACCCATGTCCTGCGGAAATTGCCTGACGAAACCCTTAAAGACGCCCATGCCCTTAACCCGGCCGCCATCCGGCCCGCTTTCCTCGCTGTATTCAAACAGCATCTGAAAGCCAAGGCATATCCCGAGAAAGGGCATGCCCTTTTCCAGGCATTGGAGAACCACCCTGTCCAATCCTCTGTCCTTCAGATTTCCAAAACAGTCCTTAAAGGCTCCCACCCCAGGCAGGATGACCCCGTCTGCGGACAGGATCGCTTCCGGCGAGGAGGTGACCAGGCAGGATGCGCCTGCGTATTCGAAAGCTTTCTGAACGCTTCTGATATTTCCCGCGTTATAATCCACAATGGCAATCATGGTTCAAACTTCTTCCCCGTTATGCGTTCGTATGCTTCAATGTATTTCTTTTCCGTTTTTTCGATGACTTCCCGGGGCAGTTTGGGCGCCGGCGGCTGCTTATTCCAGTCAAGGGTTTCCAGGTACTCCCTGAGATACTGTTTGTCAAAGCTCTTCTGGGGCTGTCCCGGCTTATAGTCCGCCAGTTCCCAGAACCGGGAGGAATCGGGGGTGAACAGTTCGTCCGCCACCACGAGTTTTCCATCCAGGATGCCGAACTCAAACTTGGAATCGGCAAGGATGATACCCCTGCTCAGGGCATACTCGGACGCCTTGCGGTAGAGGGCCAGGGATTTCTCCTTAAGCTCCGCCGCAAGCTCCTTGCCGATCTTCTTTTCCACATACTCAAAGGTAACGTTCATGTCATGGCCTTCGCTGGCCTTGGTGGAAGGGGTGAATATGGGCTCCGGCAGCTTGTCGGCCTGGCGCAGTCCTGGCGGCAGTTTGATGCCGCTGATCTCGCCGGTGGCCTTGTAGTCCTTGAGCCCGGAACCTTCCAGATAGCCCCGGACAATGCATTCGGCTTCCACCATCTTCAGCTTCCTGACCAGCATGGAACGCCCCTGCAGTTCCTCCTTGAATTTCGAAAGCCCCATGGGATATTCGGAAACATCGGTGGTCACCAGGTGGTTTCCGATGATATCGCTGCAGTATTCAAACCAGAATGCGGACAGGCTGTTGAGCACCTTGCCCTTGTTGGGAATCAGATCGTCAAAGACCACGTCAAAAGCCGAAATCCTGTCGGTGGCGATCATGAGGAGCATATCGTCCCCGACCTCATACACATCCCTGACCTTGCCCTTGATGAACACGGGCAACTGAATGAAACTCGTGTCTCGTATCAGCATCTTGTCAGCCTCCATCTTGCAGTATGTTGATTTATGTTAGCGGACTTTTGGTCCATTCTTTTGCCTTAAAGCACACCCTTGGTGGAATTGACGCCTTTGATCGACGGATCGGGGGTTACAGCCTCTCTGAGCGCCCTAGCGAAGGCCTTGAACACGGCTTCAATGATGTGGTGGTTGTTTTTACCATGCAGAAGGCTGATGTGCAGCGTCATGCCGGCATTGACAGCCACCGCGCGGAAGAATTCCTCAAACATCTCGGTATCCATTTCGCCGACCTGGGGATTGGTGAAAGGTACATCGTAATACAGGAAGGGCCGGTTGGACAGGTCTAGCGCCACCTGGGCCAGGGACTCATCCATGGGGATCAGCGCGCTGCCGTACCTTTTGATGGACTCACGGCCGCCCAGGGCTTCCGAAATGGCCTTTCCCAGCACAATACCGATATCTTCAACGGTGTGGTGGGAATCCACATGGAGATCTCCCGTGCAGCTCAGTTCCAAATCGAAGCGTCCGTGTCCCGCCAACAGGCAGAGCATGTGATCCAAAAAGCCGATGCCCGAAGCGACAGTGCTTTTCCCCTCGCCGTCCAGGTTCAGCACAAGCCTGATATCGGTCTCCTTTGTTTTTCTGACAACTTCCGCTTTTCTCAACCGACTCACCCCGAAATTCGTCAAGTTTTTATCATTATACCATTTGGCGCCATTACCGTTCCATGATCTTTTTGACGACTTCAACCACCCTGTCCATATCCTCTTTTGTGCCAATGGTTATTCTGAGCCAGTCCGCGATCCTGGGGTTCCCCGCAAAGTTTCTCACCAGGATGCCCTGTTCCCTGAGAAGCCTCAGGGCATCCGGCCCCTTGATACCGGGAAGGCTCGCGAACACGAAGTTGGACTTGGAATCGGTGCACGGGATACCCATGCTGCGGAGGGTTTCCTTGAACCTCTCCCGCTCACGGATGATCCGTCCGTTGATCTCCCGGTAATACGCCTCGTCCTGGAAGGCGCGCACAGCGGCAGCCTGCGCCAGCCGGTCCATGGTATAGGAGTTGAAGGAGTTCTTGATTCGGTTCAAGCCTTCAATCAATTCCGGGTGGCCCATGGCAAGTCCGATCCGCATCCCCGCAAGCGCTTTGCTCTTGGACAGGGTCTGCACCACCAGCAGGTTGTCATACTTATTCACAAGCGGAACCACCGACTCATTGCCGAAGTCCACATAGGCCTCGTCCACCACGATAAGGGTGTCCGGCCTTGACCTGAGCAGGGCTTCGATCTCTGCAGGCGGGATATAGAGGCCCGTAGGCGCATTGGGATTGGCAAACAGGATGCCCTTGGCATCCTTCGGGTAGGCGGAAAAATCGATGGAGAAATCCTCCCGAACGGGGATCTCCTTATAGGGGATTCCGTAAAGTCCGGCATAAACCGGGTAAAAGCTGTAGGTCACATCCGGAAAGGCAATAAGATCATTGGGACCGAAGAAGGTCTGGAACAAAAAGGCCAGAACCTCGTCGGAACCGTTTCCCGGAAACACCTGGTCTGCCGACAAGCCATAATAGCCCGCCACCGTTTCGCAGAGCTCCCGGGAATCGGGATCGGGGTAGAGCCTGATGTCCTCGTTGGCCAGTTCCTTTAAACACGCGATCACTCCCGGCGACGGCGGGTAGGGATTCTCATTGGTATTGAGCTTTATCCGTATCTTGTCCCGCGGCTGCTCTCCTGGGACATAGGGGGTTATATTTCGGGTTGTTTCACTCCAAAACCTGTTCATACGAATGACCTTCCTTTTTAACCGTCTCTTCGAACGGCCGTCCTTTGTACAAATACGTCCCACGCATCAGCTGTTTCGGCATCGGATCCGGACCGATTCGGCGTGAGCCTGGAGTCCCTCGGCATCCGCGAAGGAAGCCACACAGGGCACTGCCTCCATGAAGGCCTTCCGGCTGAAGCTGATGACGCTGGACCTTTTGATAAAATCATAAACGCCAAGGGGTGAGAAGAACCGGGCGGTTCCCGCGGTGGGAAGCGTATGGTTTGGCCCGGCGTAATAGTCACCCACCGGCTCGGGCGTGTCCTCGCCCAGGAAGATGGCTCCGGCATTTTTGATGCCTGAAAGCAGGGAGAAGGGCTCCCTGGTTTGGATCTCCAGGTGCTCGGGCGCGATGCGGTTGGCTATCTCGACGGCTTCCTCCAGGCCGGGCACCACCACAATGGCCCCGTAGACTTCCAGGGATTTTTCGATGATCGCATTGCGCCCCAGCTTTTCGCTCTGGTCTTTTATGGCCTTCAGCACAGCCTCGGCCTTATCCTTCGAGGTGGTCACCAGGATGGCTGAGGCCAGCACGTCATGCTCGGCCTGGGACAGGAGATCTGCCGCCACATATTCCGGGTTGGCCGTCTCGTCGGCGATCACCAGCACCTCGCTGGGACCGGCGATCATATCGATGCCGCAGGTACCGTAGACCTGTTTTTTGGCCGTCGCCACGTAGATGTTGCCCGGTCCCACGATCTTATCCACCCTGGGAATGGTTTGGGTACCAAAGGCCATGGCGCCGACGGCCTGGGCGCCGCCAACCGCAAACACCCGGTCGACACCGGCAACCGCCGCGCAGGCCAGGATGATGGGGTTGACCTTCCCATCCTTCTGCGGCGGTGAACAAAGGATAATTTCACCCACGCCGGCCACTTTTGCCGGAATGGTGTCCATGAGCACGGATGACGGCAGGGGCGCGGTGCCCGCCGGCGCATAGACGCCCACGCGGCTTAAGGGGGTTACCTTCTGCCCCAGGATAGTGCCGTCCTCCCAGGTGGTAAACCAGGAATTTTCCCTTTGTTTTTCATGGAAAGCCCGGATATTGGCAGCCGAACGCTCAATAACCTCCAGCAGCCCCTTGTCCATTCCTGCCTTCGCTTTCTCCATTTCTTCCCGGGATACTTCCAGGTTTTTAACCGATACCTCGTCATACTTCAGCGTATATTCATGAAGCGCCTCGTCGCCTCGTTCCTTCACATTGCGAAGGATTTCCGAGACTTTCTCCTCAACATCCTTCCGCCCTTCCAGGCTGCGCTTGCCGAGGGCTTCGAACAAGGGCTCCAGATTATCCTTTCCGTATTCGTACAGCTTCATGGTGAATCCTCCTTTTATTCTAAAAGGCACACATCATGTCTCACGTTCGCTACGATATCCCCTGTGGGACGCTGCCAGTCATTGCGAGGAGCAGGGCGACGAAGCAATCTCAGTCCCTTCCGCGGCTGCCTGCGATGACATCTGCTGAAAGGGAGCCCGTAAAGGTCAAGGCCGCATTGCGATAAGGCGCCGAAATAGCCTGTGAGAATGGGAACAGGGCGGCTGCTGTTTGAGCGGAGCGAGTTCAGCCGACCCCCATTCGAACAGCTGCTGTTTCGCAGCCGTGCAGCACAGCGGCCGGGCTTTACGGGCTCCCGGAAATTGCCTCGCTGCGCTGGCGCTCCGCTCGCAATGACAGCCTCAGTTATGTCATGCGGGATTTAGAGATTGCCGCGCTTAACTTCGTTCCGCTCGCAATGACACCCCAGTAGGCCCTGCCGCCATCCCCCTCATGTCATTGCGAGGAGCAGAGCGACGAAGCAATCTCAATCACTGCCGGGCCGCTTTAGGGCTTTGTGAGATTGCCACGCACCGCTTACCTCTCTCCCCTATTCCTTCAACTGCGCGCGGATGGCGTCGATGAGCTTTCGGATGCGCTCGTTCTCCATCTTCATGCTCACCCGGTTGACCACCATCCTGGCACTGATATCGGCAATGGTGTCCAGGACCACAAGACCGTTTTCCTTAAGGGTTCTGCCGGTCTCCACCAAATCCACGATGACTTCCGATAGGCCCACCAGCGGAGCCAGCTCAACCGAACCGCTGAGCTTGATGATCTCAACCGATTCCCTTCGCTTGTGGCGGAAATAGGTTCGGGCTATCTCGGGATACTTGGTCGCCACGCGGGTGATGGTGATGCTGTCCATCTTCCCTTCCAATTCCTTGGGACCGGCAACGCACATCCTGCATTTGGCAAAGCCCAGGTTCAGCACCTCATACAGGTCGCGCCCTTCCTCCAGCAGGGTGTCCTTCCCCACGATGCCGATGTCCGCCGCCCCGTACTCCACATAGACCGGCACATCGGCCGGCTTTGCCAGGAAGAAGCGAACCTTGTTCTTTTCATCGGAAAGGATCAGCTTTCTTGAGTTCTCCTTCAGTTCGGAGCAATCCAGCCCGGCGCCTTCGAGAAGGGCGATGGACAATTCGGTCAGCCGCCCCTTGGCCAGCGCAATGGTGATATATCTCATAAGCCCGCGCTCCTTTCAAACGCTTCAAAGCTGCCATCGGCACGGAACAGGACAACCTTTTCGAGGCCTTTGGCCCGGGCATACTTGAGGCATGCTTCAAGCCCGCCCATGCCGATATCCAGTTCGGCGATCCCGCCTTCCGCGACAACCTTTTCACAATAGGCGTCGGCGAATTTGCGACCGCCTTCTTCATAGGTGATAAGGATTCCCTGGCAACCGCCGTTATCTATACGGTTCTGCCGTTCCAAAGCCATCATGATCATGTTGATGCCCATAGAAAAACCGGTGGCCGGGCAGTCCTTGCCAAACTTTGAAACCAGGCCGTCATACCGGCCTCCGCTCAGGATGGGGAATCCAACGCCATAGGTATAGCCCCTGAACACGATGCCGGTGTAATAGTTCAGGCTCTGGACCATGCCCAGGTCGACAGATACATAGCGGCTCATTCCCCTGTCCTCGAGAATGTCCAGCACCTTCTGCAGGTAGTCGAGAGCCGCTGAAGCCTTCTCACCTATCGGATCCCTGCTGATCCCCGCAAGGATATCCTTGTTGCCAAACAGCCTGGGAAGATCCAGGATGAGCGCTTTCAGGTCATCGCTGACTTCATGCCGGTTCATGACCTGCTCCACGGCCACGAAGTCCTTTCTGTCGATGAGTTCCCGCACCTGTTCCACTTCTTCGGCCGAGAGTCCGGTTTTTTCCATAATTCCTTTAAAGAAATTCACCTGGCCGATATCGATCTGGAAATCCTCCAAACCGCAGGACTTTACGGCCTTGACAGCCATGGCGATAACTTCCGCGTCTGCTTCCGGCGAATGGATACCCAGAATTTCAACCCCGGCCTGGGTAAACTCGTTCTGTTTTCCCCCTCCCAGTTCGTCAAAGCAGAAGGTGTTGCCGATATAGCAGCATTTGAGAGGCAGGGATTCTTCCCTGACCTTGGTGGCAACCACCCTGGCAATGGGAATGGTCAAATCAGGCCGCAGCACCAAAAGCCGGCCTTTCGCATCGCAAAACTTGTACATGCTTTCCTGCCGGATAAGCCCCATCTCCCCGCCAAAGGCATCATAGAATTCGATGGTCGGGGTTTCCATCTCTATGTAGCCATAACTGGTGAAAAGCTTTCTCAACCCGGCTTCCAGCTTCCTTTTGATCCGGCATTGGTCAAACAAGATATCCTGTACGCCTTCCGGCGTATAGATGCTCCACCGCTTCATGGCTCAGAACCTCTCTTTAATACTTTATCACTTTAAAGCGATACATAATTGATGTATCCATTATACTGTCTTGCAGGAGCCGCGTCAAGTTTTTTCTGTAATGTATTTGCGCATAGGATGGAATGTCAGGTTATAATAGGAATGGCAATCAAACGGGGTCGGCACCGGACAATCTGTTTTCGGCAGGCTATCCGGTTTGCTGATCAAAAACCCGCAACAAACACAGACCCGTTTGGCCGGCGCACAGGTAAGGTTGAGATGCTGAGGATACATTATTACAGATACGATCAGGATTATACAGGCTGGGACATATGGCTTTGGGAGATGGGCCATGAAGGTTCCCTTTATAGTTTCAAGTACCAGGAAAGATTAAGCCAGGATCCCGGTAAGATAGCTATGGTGGCCGAGATCGACGTTTCTTCCTTCAAAAGTGATCGGGCCGGCATCATTCTGCGCCGGGGCGGCTGGCACGAGAGGGATCTCCATATTGACCGGTATTTCCATATCGGAGAGGCGGCCAGAACCGGCGTTGCGGATGTCTATGTGGTGCAGGACACCATTGACATCATGTATTCCGAGGAAGATCTTTGCCTGACGCCGGGCTTTGAGACAGCCGTATTCCAGAACTTCAGGGAGATCTATGTGAAGCTGCAGGCTCCGGCCACAGCCCCACTGCACCAGGAACCCTTCAAGGTGCTTGAAAACGGCCTCGAGGTTCCTATCAGGCATGTGACCCAAATCCGGGGTGCCCGCGAATTTGTGATCTCCCTTGAGAACGACATGGTCCTGGGAAGCTCCTACATGGTAGTCAAGCCAGGTTTTCGCCTTGCCGCGGTGGCCTACGGCATGCTTTATGACACCCAGGAGTTCGAGGAAAAATTCACCTATACCGGCGACGACCTGGGGGCAACCTGGACGCCTGAGGCCACCCTCTTCCGGGTTTGGTCTCCCATAGCCACTGCCGTATATGTCAATATATTCGAAAAAGGCTCGGGTCCCAACCTGGAGACCGTGGAACCCATGGTACGCGACCAGCAGGGTACCTGGGTGGCCAGGATCCCCGGAGACCTTTCCGGCAAGTATTATACATACACGGTAATTGTCATGGGCATGACCCTTGAGGCAGCAGACCCCTATGCCCGTTCATCGGGCGTCAACGGGCGCCGCAGCATGATCCTGGACCTGAGCAAAACCAATCCGCCGGGTTGGGAAAAGGTGGGGCATATCACACTGAAAAGCCCTACCGATGCGGTGCTCTACGAGGTCCATGTCCGCGACGCGACCATCCATGAAAGCTCGGGCATCAGGATGCGGGGCAAGTTCCTGGGCCTTGCCGAGGCCGGCACCAAATCACCCGACGGCGAACTGACCGGTCTCTCACATTTTGCTGAGCTTGGCATCACTCATGTCCACCTCATGCCCATCTTCGATTTTTTCACGGTGGACGAGACCAGGCTGGATGAGCCACAGTACAACTGGGGGTACGACCCGGTCAATTACAACGTCCCCGACGGCTCCTATTCCACCAATCCGGAAGACGGCAGCGTCCGGGTCAGGGAATTGAAACAGATGATCAAAGCCCTGAAAGATGCCGGCATCGGCGTGGTTATGGACGTGGTCTACAACCATACCTACAAAACCCTTGAGTCGGACTTTAACAAGATCATGCCGGGCTATTATTACCGGACAGACCGGCAGAACCGCTTTTCCAACGGTTCGGGATGCGGCAATGAGACCGCTTCCGAAAGGTCCATGGTCAGGAAATTCATCGTGGATTCGGTGAAATACTGGGCCCGGGAATACAAGATTGACGGTTTCCGTTTTGATCTGATGGGGCTTCACGATATTGAGACCATGAACCTGATCAGAAAGGAACTGGATGCCATCAGCCCTTCCATCCTCATTTATGGCGAAGGTTGGACCGGCGGTTCGTCCCTGCTGGACGGTTCTCTGGCCGCCACCAAAACCAACGCCCCCAAGCTGGAGCGGATCGGTTTCTTTAACGACAATACCCGGGACGGCATCAAGGGCGATAATTTCCACCACCAGCAGACCGGTTTCATCACGGGAAATTATTATATGAAGGAGAGCGTCAAGTTCGGTATCGCAGGGGGCGTTTATCACCATGGTGTCGATTATTCACGCATCATCTATAACAGCTTCCCCTGGGCGGGTCATGCCTGGCACTGTGTCAACTATGCGGCTTCCCATGACAACCTGACGCTGTATGACAAGCTGCGCGCCAGCAGGCCGGATCTGGATGACAACGAATACATGAAGCTGGTCAACCTGGCAGGCGCCATCGTCCTCACAGCCCAGGGCATCCCTTTCCTCATGCTGGGTATTGACATGATGCGCTCTAAAAACGGGGAACACAATTCATACAATTCACCCGACGCGATCAACCAGATCGACTGGAGTAACAAGGCAAAATATCGCAAGGTTTTTGCATACTACCAGGGGCTGATTCGCCTGCGTAAGAGCCATCCCGCTTTCAGGATGGCACTGGCGGACGATATCCGAAGGCACCTGAGCTTTCTGCCGTCAAGGGAGAGCAGCATCGTCTTCACGCTGAACCACCACGCCAACCGGGATCCCTGGGAAACCATCCTGGTGGCCATTAACGCGGCTACCGAGCCTGAAACCATCGCGCTTCCCCTTCCGGGTCCCTGGCACGTGATTGCCGATGAGAACCGGGCCGGTACGGAGATCCTGTACACCGTTCGGGATCCCGCCGTCACGGTACCGCCCAGATCCGCCATGATCCTCTACCATGATGATACCAACTCTGTCTGACGGCTGCCATACTGCCTCATACCTGCGCGGACTCGTATCGGCAGCGGACCGGAATGTCCAAAAATAACTGTGGCATGGTCCTGTCTGCCATGTTAAGATAGAATCAAATGCGAAAGACACCATGGGAAAGGTATGATGCACATGAGCAAACAAAACAACCTGATCCTTTACATCACGTCCTTTTTATCCGGCATGACGGTTATGGCCGTCGAGCTGGCCTGCTCCAGACTGCTAGCTCCCTACTTCAGTTCTTCGCAGATCGTTTGGACCGTCATCATAGGTCTCATCATGATCTCCATGAGCATAGGCAATATGCTGGGAGGAAGACTTGCGGACAAGCATAAAAGCCTTGGCCGCCTGTACTTCTATATCTGGATCGCCTCCCTCTGGATTGCCGCCATTCCTTTTGTGGGAAAATATCTGATCTCCGGGATCATTGGGCTTTTGTTGCTCTTCGTTCCCGGCGGGCAGTTTGTTGTGGCCGGCTCCGCCCTTTCCTGCCTGGTCATCTTCGCTTTCCCCATGGCCCTTCTGGGCATGGTTTCCCCGTATCTTGTCAGGCTGGGCATCCATGATATGGAGAGTAGCGGCAAGACCGCCGGTAAAATTTACGCCATGGGGACCATCGGGAGCATCATAGGCACCTTCATCCCCACGTTTGTCACCATCCCCACCATCGGAACCGGCAAGACCTTCTTCCTGTTCGCATTCCTGTTGAACGTGGTCTGCGTCCTCTATTTCATCTTCCGAAAGGAGCGCCGGATCAAAAACGTGGTGACAACCATCCTGCTTTTGGCTTTCCTGCTGATGCCCTTTCAGGACTCCTTTGCCTACTGGAAGACCAACATCATTTATGAGGGCGAATCACTCTACAATTACCTCCAGGTCTCCGAAACCGAGGATTCGGTCATCCTTTCTACCAATGTGGCTTTCGGCGTCCAGTCCATCTATAAGAAGGATGGCTCCCTTTCAGGCTATTACTATGAATACGCCCTGATGGCACCCTTCTTCATGGAGGAAGCTTCGTTTGACAAGGATCTGGATGTGCTGGTACTGGGACTGGGAACCGGCACCTATTCCAAGCAGCTTAAGAAATATTTCCCCAATTCGTCCTGCGATGCGGTGGAGATCGATGAGAAGATCGCCTGGCTCGCCGGTAAATATTTCGAGCTTAAGGAGGATGAGGCCACCGTCTATATCAACGACGGCCGAAGCTTCCTGGATACTGAAAACGCGGGGCTCTACGATATCATCCTGGCGGACGCCTACCAGGACATCACCGTGCCCTTCCACATGTCCACGGTGGAATTTTTCCAAAGCGTCAAGAAGCACTTAAAGCCCGGCGGTATCCTGATCGTCAACATCAATATGAAATCCGGCGATTTTGAGGGCGTGCCCGAATACCTGGCCGGAACGGTTAAGAACTGCTTTAAGAGCGTTTACCGCGTGGATCTCACCAACGTGACCAACTCGGTTCTTTTTGTCAGCGACCTTGACAATATGCTGGAAAACTACGAAAAAAACACTCGGGCCGCCATACCGGAGGATCACGATCTCTATGCCATCTCCAGGTTTGTGGGAAACAATGCCAAAGAAATTGAAGCGTCAAACCTGATACTAACCGACGATCTGGCGCCCGTTGAGGTCCTGGGACAGAAATCCCTCAACAGGATTGTCGAGCAGGAGCTGGAGTATTACCGTTCCTACATGAAGGGAAAGAGCTTGAAGGATATCCTGGAAATGCTTGAGTAACTGGGGGTCTGATGTTATGAAAAAAAACCGGCTGGGTAATACCGATCTCTATGTGACGGAACTCTGTTTTGGCGCGCTTCCTTTTGGCCCGCTTCAGAAAAACATCCCGGTGGAGATATGTACCGAAATCCTTTCAGAGGCATTGCGGGCGGGCATCAATTTTATAGATACAGCCCAGATGTACTTAACCTATGAACCCATCCGTCGGGCCATGGAGGCAACCGGTATCCGTCCGATCATCGCCACCAAATCCACGGCGGGCAGTTACGAAGACATGCGGAAGGCCGTGGAGGAAGCCCGCACAAAGCTCGGTCTGGACACCATCGACATCTTCCTGGTTCACGCCGCCAGGATGGACGAATCGGTCTTCACGCAAAGAGCGGATGCAATCAGGTGTTTACTGGACATGAAAGAAAAAGGGGTCATCCGGGCTGTGGGCATCAGCACCCATTCGGTAAGGACCGTCCAAGCGGCGGCACACAACAGGGATATGGACATTGTATTCCCCATCCTCAACCTCAGCGGCATCGGCATCCTGCACGGGACCAGGGAAGAGATGGAGGACGCCATTTCCGACTGCGTGGCCAACGGCAAGGGCGTCTATCTTATGAAGGCACTGGGCGGCGGCACGCTTATTGACAAATTTGATCAGGCCATGTCCTATGCGCGGAGCATCCCGGGGGTCGCCTCGGTAGCCTTGGGCATGGTAAGCCGCGAGGAGCTTACATACAATATCCGGTATTTCAACGGTGAGCTGGACGACACGAATGTTCTTCCCGTAGCCCAGAACAAGAAACGATTCATCGTGGTGAAAATCCTTTGCAACAACTGCGGCAATTGCCGGACAACCTGTCCCAACGAGACCATTGAAGAGGAAGGCGGGGTTTCGGTTATCCGGGAGGATAAATGCCTGACCTGCGGCTATTGCGTCAGCTCGTGCAATCAGTTTGCCATACGGATGGTTTAAGGCAACAGATCAGACGATAAGAAAGGGAACCTCGGGCCCTGCCTGTTCGGCACCTCTTGAAACCCGGTCTTTTATGCTTTGACGGTAACTGATAATGGAGGCCGCCAGGGTGATGAGCGACCCGATGGCAAATATCAGAGAGGCATACACTCCCAGAAGTTCAGGACTGATTTCCCTATCCCTTGTCATGATGGCATACCCGCATCCACTGGACCTGGTTCATTCTATTCATCCGGGCACCGTTCCGTTCATTGTCAGATGCAGCATGGCATCGGATGTGGGTAAAGGGAGTCCAGGCCGGATTTCTTACGAAAATCCGGCCCGTTCATCATGGATCCCTTGAGAAGATATTCTATGGCGGCAGGAAAGTTCCTGCCACCCCATAGACTATTTCGTAATATCGAACTTGTCATGGACCACAGTTTTACCGTTATCCACGTGGTAGGATGTTACCGAGATCTTGTCTTTCTGAACTTTCAACACGGTAAATACAGGCTTGTTGTCGTCAAACAGTACCTGCGTCCAGGGACGATTTTCTGCGTCATAGTACTTGTTGGCCGAGCTTCCCCCTGTAATATAGGTGGTGCCTTTGCCGGGAGTGGTTTTCACGCCGTCTTTCATGGTAGTACGCAAATACAGATGGTCATGGCCGTTGAGCACCAGGTCTATGCCGAGTTTGTCCATGACCGGCGCGATGGCGTTCCTGAGTTCGGTCTCGTTATAGAATCCGGCATACGGCCCCCTGTGCATCACCACGATCTTCCACTTCTTATTGGATGAGGCGGCCTTTTTCTGCATCCAATCCAGTTGGGGCTGGATGCCGGCCTGTGTGTTCAGAGTCATGAACAAGGCATCGTCCGTCTCGAATGAATAAGCGGTTTCCGCATATCCTGAAGGTCCGTTCTCCGGTAAGGCCAGGTAGGCACGGTAATTGACCAGATCGGTATCGTCATAGGTCTCATGATTGCCTGGAACCGCCATCATGGGAAGCCTGGACAGCACCGCTGCGGAATAACCGAAGAACATATCCCACTGGGCCTTGTTTCCGCCCCGATCCACCATATCGCCGCCCATAATAATAAAAGCGGGATTTTCAGCAATTACATAAGCCCGCTGCAGAACATTGCCAAACACCGAGTAGCCGGCCGCATTGTATGCCTGCGGATCGGTCAGATACAGGAAAGAATAAGTCTTTCCTGTATCCGGCCACACCAGTTCATAGGCTTCGCTGGTCCTTCCAGCGCTGTCCTTAAATCGGTATACATAGGTCACACCGGGCTTCAGTCCATTGACGCTCACCGTATGGGACCGGGCCGAAACCAGCTTTCCGCCGTCAAGGAGATGACTTTCATTATCTGTCCCGGTGAAAGAGGCCGCGTTCTGGAAGGTTCCTATGAACTTGCTCTTTTCAACGATCTGGATGATGGTACCTGTTTGTTCGGGAGGCGTGAAGTAATGGAACTTCAGGGCCGACGGACTTTCATCCAGGGCGATGCTCAGCTTCAGGATTTCCAGGCCGGAAGCCGGCTCGCTGACGGTAAAGCGGTAGACGTTGCTGAAAAGCCCGTCTTTAACGGCCTGCAGGGAAACCACGCTGCCCGGCGCCATATCGGTAAATACATCGGAACGGGCAATGCCATTTTTATCGGTGGTCACGATGTGGTAATCCATCATCCCGTTATAGTAGATACGGGCGTTCTCAACAGGATTGCCTTCCTTGTCGGTCACGCGGATCTCGGTCATACTTCCTTTGGAGAAGCCGCTCACCTTCAAAACCAGATCATAATCCTGCTGATAGGTTGCGGCAGAAAGGCTGAAGGTGGAACCGCTCTTATTCTGGCCCACAATCATGGCACCAAGCACCAGGGTGAAATCGTTGTCAGCCAGGCTCAGTCCCTTCGTCTTAAGCCGTATGGTCATCGCCTTAAGCTCAGGTTCCCTGGTGGCGGCATTCAGGTTGTCAATCTCAACGATAATCCTGCCGTTTGCCGCATCCACCGTGTTGTGGACGACCTTGCCCGCCTTCATCCAGCCTTCAAGTTCGGCCTGGATACCCGGAGTCTTGGGATCGGCGTCCAAAATCTCCACGTTGTCCTTGTTATATGCGAAATTGAGGTACAACTTCTTCAGGGTGTTAGGATTCTTGACGCTTATGGTGTAGTCATAAGCCCCGACAACCGTATCGCTTTCGCCGACTGACGCAACAACCTCGGGAGCGCCGGTGCTCACCTTAAAGGTAACCGACTTGGTGCCGTTGTTGCCAAACTTGTCGGTGAACCTCAGCTTGGCCACATGGAGTCCGTCGGCAAGGGGAACGGTTGCGCCCAGCTGGGCTTCAACCTGGTATCCCTGCGCGATTTCGGTTATTCTCAGGTCATTCACCTTTCCGTTGTCCAGGAAGAGCTGGATGCTGTTCCTGTCAATACCGTTATTGTCCGTGATCTGGGCCTTGAATTCCACTTTTCCGGCCTGGAATGTGGCCTGATCCGCAGGGGACTGGATGGTTGCGGACGGAGGCACCAGATCGTCGTTTTTGGCTCCGTAAATGGCGCGAATCTGGTCTATGTAGATGGTGCCTTTTGTGCGCATCTCATCGCGCGAACACATGAGACGGACAGGAAGTTCAAGGGTAAAGGGTCCTTCCTTGCCTGCCGGAATGGCAGCCTCAACATACTTCCATCCCGTCCAGTCAATGCCTCCGGTTCCGGTATCCGGCCTGTATTCGGAGGTCAGGTTGATATCAAAGGTCTCTCCCTTTCCGTCCCTTAGCCTTGCACGCAGCCAGTTCTTACTGTTATCGCCGTATACCCACATGCCGATGGCCGTCGGCGTCTTATCAAGCACGATACCGGTGCCGGAACCGTCGGAACCCAGCGGATAGGCATAGACGCCTGCCGTACCTTTCTCCACGCCGTCAGCGAGGGTCATGTCATAATCGATCCGCAGCACTTTGCTTCCGAAAGCCGCCAAATCGGGATTATCCACAATCCGGACCTTGTGGGAGGCGACGCGCACGCCTGACGAACCCCAGGCCGTCCCGTTTTCAAAGCCTTCCAGCACAACGGGAGGCTGGGCGATATTTACAGTAATGCTTGCGGTTTGATTGCCAAGGGTCACTTTAATGGTTCCCTGGGAATCCATGTTACCGGCGGCCGTGAATACACCGTCCTGCGTAATGGTACCCACATTGCCTTCCACTTTCCACTGGGCCAGCTTGCTGTTGGTTGCAACCGGCACGGTATCCAGTTGAGCTGTCAGAGTGATCTTCTGGGACGCACCGGGCAGGATGTTAAAGCTGCTGGCACTCGGCTTAAGGCTCGTAATCTGGCTGGGCGATATCACCACAACAGTGGCGCTGCTCTTGATGTCTCCGTAGCGGGCAGTTATCTGATAGGTTCCCGGAGTATCAGGCGCGGTGTATTCTCCGTTCTGTATTTTCCCGCCGGTAGCCTGCCATTCGATATCTCCGGGAACGGCTACAGGGAAGAAGTATTCGTCAGTCCCCTTCACATTGAAATTAACCTTTGAGCCCGGTAGCATGAATGTCTTGCCCGGATAGATATGTAAGAGTTTGAACTGCTGCGATGGGCTTATTTCGCCATTTCTTATGCTGAGCGCTTTTCTGGATACCAGCAGGAGGGCATTGGAGTTGGCCCGCTCGCTGCCGTCGGATGGGCTATTGATAACCTTGGGAGAAGAATCCCCCGGCATGCGCGCGGCAATGGTGGATGAGCCTCCGCCGTCAAGGGAAATGGCGTCTACGCAGCCCTGATCCAGCAGGAATTTGGCTGCATCCATGCTGGATATGCCCACGCTGTGGCCGTTCTTCCTGCCGTCCACCTGCAGAAAGACAACCTCGCCGTTGGCTTTAACACCGATAGCCGTATAAGGGTTCACATCGCTGGAAGGGATCCCTTCAGGGATCTGCCCATCCCTCAGAAGGATCTTTTCACCACCGACAGCTTGCTGGACATCCGTCCACTTCTCTTCGGGATCCCTGAATTCAAGTGTAACCAAATCTCCCACCCGAAGCTGGCTCAGCGCATACTCGCCGTTCTTGCCATGCCGGGCGGAGAGAACCACCTGATCTTTCCCGATGGGAGTCGCCATGGCGTTGACATTTACCGCTGAAACAGTACCAACCATCATGCTCCCAAGGGCCGGAGCGCCGGCGCTGATGTCGACAACGACCTCCAGGCTGGGCTCGGTGCTTCCGGTTGTCGGTCCAAAGTCGGAAGTATACATATAGGGTCCCCAGTCGCCCTGGGCCTTGTTGAAATTGGCTATGGCAAATTCCTGCCCCTCATTGACAATGGCTTTGATCTCAATGGAAGGAAAGCCGATGACGACGGAACCGTCCTTTTTAAAGCCAATAGCCCCCCATCTGGTGGAATTATGGCTTATCAGCCTGCCGTCCTTGATCATGAGCCCGATAGGCACGCCGTTGCTCAGGTTATAGAAATCGCCGTTGATGCCGCCGATCACTGTATATCCTTGTGCTTCGGCCTCGGCGATCATTTTTGACAATGTGGATCGACTGCTGACTGAACTGCCGTAAACCGTCAGCACCTGCGCATCGGAGGTTTTGGGGTTGAATGAGATGGTATATGCCCTTTTTGGTGTTCCTGAAGGCGTCTTGCCGACCCAGGTATCCAAAAAGACGCCCTGGGCGATCTGCCTTTTCTCATTGAACACCATTGTCCCCATGCCGTTTCCGTTGGTATAGGCATAAAGGCTTGCGGTGAACGGGAAAACCAGACCTATGCAGATCAGAAAGGATAACACAGCTTTCGTAACTCTCTGCATGTTTTTTCTCATGTGCAAACCCCCCGAAAACAGGTAAGATGATAAAGTTGGTATTTAGTCATGAAAAGTTTAGCACATAATCCCCCCCAAGGACAGGTTATTTGTGTTAACAGTCTGTTTCCTTTCTGTTACAGAAGGGCCGTCCCATCGTAAAAGCCGCTCTTCACGGGCAGTGTTCCCAGGGCCATCCCCCTTTCGGTAAGTACCGGCAGCCTGGTCCATTGAAATAATTCCTAACGTTATCAACTTATGCTAGCCGGATTTAACGGTATGGGGTAAAATATATATGATGTGTCGGGGAATATGATGGGAATCTGAACCTCGGACAATAGCTAAAATAATACTCGCGAAAGGATGATGATATGTTTTGTCCCAATTGTGGCAAAGAGTTGCTGGACGACGCCAGGTTTTGTGATGCATGCGGTACCCCGGTGGTAAGCCAGGATGCACAGACAAACGACGGCACCAATGAGCAGGCCGCTCCGGCAACGCCCAACATCTATGCGGATTACCCCCAAACCGCTGTGGAACCTCCTAAGCCACGAAAGAAAAAGCGTTTCCTGAAAATTACGGCGATCATTCTGGCCGTTGTGGTTTTACTTGCAGGTGTAACGGTTCTTGGTTACCATACATTCCTGCCGGCCAAGTTGACCCTGACGTATGCCCAGCGCCATACGCTTCAAAAGGCCTGGAATTATCTTGACCAGTCAATGACCCGAGGCGAAAAGAAACTGGATTATTTTATTGACACGCCTGTTAAAACCGACACAACCATCAGCCTCAAGCTGGATCCGGAACTTCTGACCGCAGCAGGGCTGGATAAGGAAATGGCTGAGTTCGTGATGGGTTATCTGAACAACATTGCCTTCCAGTATGTATCGGAAGTCGACATCGCCAACAAGAAGCAGAACGTAAACCTCAACCTGAATTACATGAACAACCCCGTGTTCACCCTGAACGCCTTTATCGATAACGACAGGTTAGGCTTGGCTCTGCCCCAGCTCAGCGAGAGGGGCATTGTCGGCAGGTTCAAGGATATTCCCAGATTGGAGGAACTGTATCCGTACATATTTGATTCTTCGATCCTGGAAACTATTTCCAACATCAATCCCTGGCTCTCATACGACCTTAACCGGGAATTCAGAATCGATCACAAGGACCTCAAGAAGCTGCAGGATACATACGGCATGTTCCTGGTCAACACCATCGACGGCAGCGATATGTCCATCAGGAGGGGCAGAACCACCGAGCTCTTCGGTGAAGATATCCGTTGCCAGGAAGTCACCATCACCCTGGATCAGCGAGCCCAAATGGAACTGGTAAAATCCCTGCTGGATACCATGGCGGAGGATGACACCCTGTATAATACCGTTTTCGCCAAGGTTGCCAGGCTGTTCGAGATTATCTCCGCCAGCAATCCGGAACTGGCTGAAAACCTGCCGGGTATGGATATGGAAAACTTTTTGAGCAAATCCCAGATACGCATGCTCCTGAACAGCGCCAAGCGGTCCCTCAACAAGGACATGTTCCCCGAAGAAGCAATCATCAGGGCGTACATCCAGGGATACGACGTGGTGAAATACGAACTGGAGATCCCCGGCGACTCGGGCGAAACATTCCTGTTCACCTATGAATGCCTTGTCGACGATGATGATTTCAGGATGCGGCTGAGCTTCTTAAACGACTCGGATTACAACGGCGTCAACGCTCATCTGGATATTGATCATAAATATGATAAGGCAAGCGATACCACGGATCTCACGGTCGGATTTGAAATCAAGCCGAGCGACGATTCCGGATACGTCACGGTAAGCCTTAAATCCACCGAGGATCCCGACGGTTCCAACAAGGTCAAGCGGTTGATTGACCTTTCCGTGGATTTCGATGTGGGAAGCGGCGAAGGCAACCTGAACATATCGGCTGATGCCATTGAGACCAGGAACAAGGATGGCATGCCTGCGAATGTTGACGGAACCGTTGATTTCTACCTGGGAGGAGATGGACTTCCCTTACCGAAAGGGATAAGCCTGACACTGGGATTTGAAAGTGATTTCCAGTATGATATCACTGTAAAAACTCCTGACTGGGCGTCCAACGCCATCGATCTGGGCACGGCCACAATTGAGGACCTGGAGGACTATTTCGAGGAGATCACCGACACGATAAGCAACCTTATAAGCATGGCACAATATTTGTTCTGATTACACCATCCCAACGTTCCTCAGTTATATAAATCAAACGCAAAGCCGGCATCCACACGAACTGGATGCCGGCTTTATTGTAGCCTGAATCAGGATGAAGGTTCAGCTTACCGTGTCTTTCCGGCCAAGCCGCAGCAGCATGTAGGAAACAGCCAGCAAAATCAATGCTGCTGCCAGGAGCACCCTGAGGGAAGGTATGGCATAGTCCCATTGATTGGGATTCGCATAGAGCGCGGTAATTGCCGACAGGGCCCACCCTTGCGGAGTGAGGCGCGTAATGGGCACCAGTTCTTTGGGTATACCGGCCACGTTCCAGAGGCAGCCCCCCATCAGGCCGGTGATGATGGAAAAGACCGGGGCCACGGCCTGAAGCTGCGCAGCGGTTTTGAACAGGGAAGCCATCAACATGCTGACCGAGGCCGCGCAAAGGATGTATGCCATCATGACCAGCCAGGAACAGAATCCGGTCAGCATGGTAATATCAAAAACGAGCCGCTGAATGATCACAAAGAGAAGGGTTTGAAAGAGGCCGATCACAGACAGGGCCAGCGTGTTTCCCAGGTAGACCGGCAAAAGCGATCCGGGAGAAGAGAAGATGCGGTTAAACGTGCCATTGGACCGTTCTTCACAGACCCATCCGCTGCCGAATATCAGAGTCAGCATAACGAACAGTACCAGCACACCGACGGAAGCAGCCGCATAGGGCGGTATGGACACATCCTCCAGGGACACGGGAGCTCCTTCTATCTCCTCATAAAGGATGGTCATGGGCGGAACTGGATTCAGATAGTTTTCCACATGGGCCCATATCTCTTCGCGGGTAATCCTGACATCCGTCCCATTCTCCTTGTAGCGTCGCGTGATCCAGTCATAGGCCAATTCGGAAGCCCTTAGCCGAACCACCTCGGCAGCCACGATCTCCTTGATGAGTTCTGAAGAGACCGTGGTGGGAGACTTGACAAGTTCCAGAATACCGTGGGTCTGGCCGTTTTGGATGTTATCTTCAAAGCCTTTAAGGATGAAAACGGCCACCTCGGCATTTTCGTTCTTCAGCAGAACATCCGCTTCTTCGCGATTTTCGGTTTCTATAACTTTCAGGCCCTCCTTCTGGGAGATGCCGGCAACGAGTGCTTTTGACAAGGCGCTTCCATCCTCATCCACAACGGCCATGGGCACATAGCCCAGCTTTTCGTTCCGCTGGGCATAACCCATGATCATGGAAAGAATAATCGGGATAACCAGCATGGCGGCCATAAACATTCTGTCAGAAAGGATAATCCTCATGCGGTTTTTAAAAGCAACCAGGAACCTCATGCCAGCCGCCTCCTTTTCAGCCTGTATACCATAATGGCACCGGCAAAGTACAATGCCGCCAACAAGAGCAGAGCCTTACAGCTCCCAGAGATTCCACCGGCATCCCCGCCGGCCAGGGCAGCCAGAAAGCCTTCAGCCGACCACCGGTTTATGGTAAGCGCGCTCAACATCCTGCACAAGGCAGGAAGGGAAGGAAGCGGATAAACGCTTCCACCGATTACGGCCATCAGAAGGATGGACAGGTTGGCAATCAGATCGGTTGAAGCCGGCGACGTGGCAAAAGATGCGATGAGCATGGAAAACGCAGCCGCCGCCACAGTCGTACAGAGGAAGACAGGAATGAAGGGGGCGATTTGCAGGCGGCCCACGCCTTTAGCCGCCGATTTCAGGAAAAGGCACACCACGAGAAACTGAGCCATGGATATTCCCACGGAAAGGAGCAATTTTGCGCTGATGGACTGCCACCCACCCGTAGGAGCAGCAATGAAGCGCGTCGATATGCCCAGGCTTCTCTCCTGCGCCAGCAGCTTGATGCACGGAATGGAGGCAAACATGATGAAAACCGCCAGAAGGGATGCGGCATAATGCTCCACCGCACTGACCTCGAATTGATCCTGCCTGGTTTCCGTAAAGACTTCCTTTCGGGCCAGAACAACATTGATAAATTCTTCATTGGCACTGACAAGATCCTGGTAGACCTGGTCCGGATCGATGTCCGCCTTCTTTTCGTAATCCCTGATGGTATATAATTCGGCAAGCCCAGCTGAAACCGAAGTAGAGCCCACCACGGCTATATTTTTTATAAGCTGGGACTCCAGGTGGAGAAGGCTGTTCCCGATAACCTTTCCCTGCTCGGGTTCCCATCGATCCACGCTGGCGGTGATGTTTTCAGGAATAACGATGGCCGCAGCCACCTCATTTCTTTTTATCATTTCCCTGGCTTCATCTTCGTCGGTTTTATAGATATTATCGAGTATCTCTAGCTTATTCAGCTGATTGGCCAATATGCCGGTCCACACGGAGCTTTCCTTGTCCACAACGGCAATGCTGAAGGGCTCCACAAAGACCGATTTTTCCAGTAATGGGCCCAAGGCCTTGGCAAAAATGCTGATCACCAGGACGGGCATGATTAAAAGCAGCAATAATGCTTTTACGTCCCGCAGAACTATTCTCACATCGTTCCTGAGTATGGACAGAAAAGCCTTCATCGCATCTCCTCCAGATTCAGCATGAGTGCTTCGAGGCTTTCCTTGCCGGTCTTTTCCAGGATGGCTCCCAGGGTACCGGTATGGAGCAGAACCCCCTTGTTCAGGATGGCAAGCCTGTCACACAGAAGTTCCAACTCGTCGATATAGTGGCTGGTAATGATAATGGTGCAGCCGTTTGCCTTCAAGCTCTTTATCATTTCGGCAATGGTGGTTCTGGAGAGGATATCCACGCCTGCCGTGGGTTCATCCATGATCAATATGTCGGGCTTATGTAGCAGCGACGCGGCAATATTCAGCCTGCGCTTCATGCCTCCCGAAAAGGTTCCCACTTTGTCCCGAGCCCTGTCACCAAGCCTCAGGTATTCCAGAACAGCCGCGATGCGCTGTTTCTTCTGCTGCCCCTTAAGCCCATATATGCCGGCCCACAGATCCAGATTGTCATAGGCTGACAGCATGGGATACAAGGCTATTTCCTGCGGTACGTACCCGATGCGTTTGCGTATGCTTCCGGGCGCCTTAACAATGCTTTTGCCGTCTACCAGGATATCACCTGAATCCGGTTTATTGATGGTGGCGAGCAGGGTTATAAACGTGGACTTTCCGGCCCCGTTGGGACCTATCAGTCCAAACACCTCTCCTTTATTGACTTCAAAGCTTATGTGATCCAAAGCAATCCTGTTGCGGTATCGTTTCGTCACGTCTCTGACCGAGATTAAGGAATTGGTAGCCATTGTTCCTCCAAAGCATCCTTTAAGGTATTATGAACAAGTATATACCACAATGCCATTCTACACCATATGCATCGCTTATCACAAACAGAAATTTGCCATATCCTTATAGGCCAAAAAAAAACGGCTTTTCAGCCGTTTTCCTATAAAAAATCCGTACTTTGATATTTATTTTTTCTTGGATGCCGCTACCTTTTCCTTCAGTTCCTTGCCGGCCTTAAAGACAGGAGCCTTGGTGGCAGGAATCTTAATCTTGGCCTTGGTGCGGGGGTTAACACCTGTGCGAGCCTTGCGTTCCCTTACATCGAAGGTACCAAAGCCGACGAGGGTAACCTTCTCGCCCTTGGCCAGAGATGCGCTGATACTCTCGATGATAGCATCCAGCGCAGCGCCTGCATCCTTCTTGGTCATCTCTGCCTTCTTGGCAATTGCATCGATAAGATCCGCTTTGTTCATTCAGTGTCTCTCCTTTCGGAAAATATACTGGCATCCTCTGCCAATCTGTTTTATACCCATATTATTTCATAAAGCAACATAAAAAGCCATCGTTTTTTGCAATTTTTATTAAAATTTTTTATTTTTTTGGCTTATTTCAGCCATTATTTTACATATTATGTTAATTATTTGCTATTTAATGTTATACTTTCTTGTGTATGCCATATGATGTCTGGCCTTTTTCTTGGGGCCGAAAGCAGCATCCCGATTGTGATAATGTCACTACAGGCCGGATAGGCCATCGGTTAAAATCAGGTATAACCTCCCCCAGGAATAATTTCGGAAAGGTGTGCGCATTTTATGAGATATGTTTTGGGCGCAATTGCAGCCATCATCATCCTGGCTTCAGTTTGGCTGGCGTGGAAGGGAGGCCTATTCATGGGTCGCGTCAAGGTGTCGAATGATGTGATTGAAATGGTCAGAAGCAATAAGGATATCATCCTGGTCGATGTCAGAACACCGGAGGAATACCGAGAAAAACGGATACCCGGCAGCGTCCTGCTTCCCGACTATGAAATCAGGAACAGGGCGTCCGAAGTGATTCCGGACAAGAACGCCAGGATTGTTGTTTATTGTCGGAGCGGCCGGAGAAGCGCCGAGGCTGCAAAGGTTCTCAAAGATATGGGGTACGAAAATGTTTACGACCTGGGCGGCATCATCGACTGGCCTTACGAAACCGTCAGTGGTAAATGAACGACCAGATGTCATTGCGAGCGACACGTCAGTGGCGCGCGGCAATCTCTTTCTACCTTACGGCTGGCTGCAGAAGTCACTGAGATTGCTTCGTCGCTTTGCTCCTCGCAATGACATTCGGGTCATGTCATCGCAAGCGGAACGCAGTGGAGCACAGCAATCTCGCAACATTTAGCTCATCTTCAGTCGAGGAAAATAAAACCCCTTATTGACAGTCCATCGCTTCTCTAGTAGAATAGAAAAGCGGGTTTTAGCGTATATGCTAAGAGATTTCGCAAAAACCACACAAATAAATAGCCGGCTCCGACATGACGGAGCGGACAATAGACCTGGAGAGATGGCTGAGCTGGTCTAAGGCGCACGACTGGAAATCGTGTGTACCCCGAACAGGGTACCGAGGGTTCGAATCCCTCTCTCTCCGCCACAGAAAAGGGTTCTGGCGTTTGACCAGAACCCTTTTTATTTTGAAAACTTACCGCAAAGTGTGACAAAAGGGTGACAATTTATGTACCCGTCTAAAATCACAGCTTCAAATCCACACCCAGCACCCCTGCGATACTTCCGTCCTCGCCCGTTATGGGCACGGAAAGCGTGAGGCACGGTCTCTTGGTGATGGCGGAGATATAAACCTTGGAGCAGAACTCCTCTCCCTGGATGCTCTTCTGGAACCAATCGCGGATCTTGGCGTTGGCTATCCCCGCCTCGGGTATGGAATAGATGAACCTGCCCTTCATATCGTTGCTCCAGGCTGCCTCTATGAAATCATTATCCTGCAGAAATCCGGACAATTCCTTCCTGTGGCTTTCCTTGTCCAAGTGTCTGATCTGCGGAAGTGTGGCCAGTTCCCTTAACAGCCTGAAGGTCTCTTGAATTTTTGCGGTATGCTCGGGGCTTTCGGAAATCAAAGTCTCCAGTCCCGAATTATCCTGCAATTCCATCAGACCCTTTGAAGCATCATTCAGGCGGCTTCCCATCTCGGCGACCTCCATGATGCTCTGCGTCTGTCTTAAAACGGACTTCTTGACGCTGTCCACACTTTCCGCGGCTTCGCCCACCAGGCTTTCCACCTCAATGACTTTGCTTATCACATCGTTGGCACTCCTGGCCTCTTCCTCGGACAAAAGAATAACCTTTTTCGTCATGTCCAATAAACCATGGAAGGATTCATGGATTCTGCCAAGCTCTTTTTCAACATACATCGCGCGCCTGACGCCCTTGTCGATCTTAAACCCAATTTCTCCGACAGCCTTGTGGACACCTTCAATTTCTTCGCTTAATGCCGTTATCAGATGCTTGATCTCCTTTACCGATTTCTCACTTTCCATGGCAAGCTTTTGCACTTCTTCCGCCACGACGGCAAATCCTCGGCCATTTTCTCCCGCCCTGGCCGATTCAATCTTGGCATTCAGGGACAAAAGCCTCGTTTGCTGGGCGATATGGCTGACCGTCTCCAGTATCTTCACGATATCCTGCGAAGCGTCTGTTAACTTATCCATGTATTCGTCGGTTGTCTTAAACGTTGCTTCAATCTCACGGATAGTACCTGCAATCTCCAGTATCTCCGATTTGCTGGATTCCAGGATGGACTCCGAACTGACCCCTATGCTTTCAAGTTCATGCGTGAGATTTCTCGATTCCTCCAGCTGACCGATCATGTTCCGGACTTCCGCGACCGTTTCATGAATCTTTCCGTTGACCCTGGCATTCAAATGAGCCATCTCTTCCGTCTGGGCATAGACCTGCTGCGCGAACCCGTTGTTTTCTTCCAGGTTTATCTGAAGCTGTTCCGATACCGCCCAGATCCGGTTCGAAGTCACATGCAGTTCCAGCTTCAGCCTGGCCAGTTCGCTTTTCAGCTCTTCAATGGTTTGATCCTTTTTCGCATCACCTTGATAGCCGGTTTTGGGAAGAATCAAGCCTGCTGCAAAGCCCACCGCAAGGAAGAGCAGAACGTTGAACAGTTTTCCCGGGAAGGGCAGCAGAATCATGACAGCACCCAGAATACAATACGCGGTAACAATCCATAAACTTTTAGTACGCACAGCTGCATCACTCCTTAACAAAAAAAGGCGCCAATACAGGATGTCCTGTATTAACGCCTTTGTTAATACGCATCGTAAGTCATTGAATTATTACAATATTCTAGCATACGACGAAGCGTGATGGCAATGTGTTTTTATATATATTCTGCATATAATTGCTCTATTCCAACAATTAATTATTTGCTAATGGAAATCATTATTACGTAAAATATGGTGCAGATGATAAAATACTTGGTATTCTTGTTGATTTATAGTCCCCGTTGTATTATAATTAATAGCAATACCCAATATATAGCATTATAGTAATATATAGGGGCGTGTGCGCATGATTGAATCAATAAGCATATCAAACACAGCGACATATGGTACTACTCCAGTAATTATGGATGGGTTATCAAAGATTAACTTTATTTTTGGAGCAAACGGTACAGGCAAGACAACAATAAGCCGTATTATTGCTGACGAAAGTAAATACCCGTCCTGCAGAATTACCTGGAAGGGCAATGCAAAAATAAAGACAATGGTCTATAATAGAGATTTTGTTGAACGTAATTTTGTACAGTTACCTGAACTTCCAGGTGTTTTCACTTTAGGAGAACAGCAAGCTGATATCTTAAAAAATATAGAAACTACTAAAAGAGATATTGATAATCTTTCAAAAAGTATAGAAGGATTAACACGAACATTACAAGGTTCTGATGGAAATGGCGGAAGACGAGCGGATTTAACTAATCTATATAAGGAATTGCAAGATAAATGCTGGAATATTAAAAAGAAGTATGAAGTTGTGTTTAAAAAAGCTTTTGAAGGTTATATCAAAAGTTCACAAAAATTTAGTGAAAAAGTTCTATTTGAATTTGACAAAAATAAATCCCAATTGCTTTCTTTCGATGAATTAAAGAACAAAGCCGAAAGCATATTTACTTTAACACCTGAAATCGAACAAAAAATAGCTGATATTGATGCAACCAATCTATTAAAATATGAACTAAATCCAATACTTAAAAAACACGTTATTGGAAAAGATGATGTCGACATAGCTGCTATGATCAAAAAACTTAATAATAGTGACTGGGTTAATGCGGGTCGCCGTTACTATGACGTTAATAATGGAATTTGTCCTTTTTGTCAGCAGAAGACTACAGAATCTTTTGCAAAAAGTTTGAGTAAATATTTTGATGAAACATATATTCAAGACATCCAAGCAATTAATGATATGCTTTCCGGATATCAGTCTGAGGTTAATAATATACAACAAAAACTGACTGCTATATTAGCTAGTCCTTCTCGTTTCCTTGATATTGAGAAAATTACGGCTGAAATAGATAAGTTTAAGTCAAAAATACTAGTTAATATTGAACGTTTAAAAGAAAAGAAAAATGAACCAAGCAAAGCTATTGAGCTTGAATCGTTGATTGACGTCATTGCAAACATCAAAGATCTAATAAATGACGCAAATTTAAAGATTGATTCTCATAATAAAATGGTTAAAAATCTAGAAGATGAACGTTTAAATCTTATTGCTCAGATATGGCGCTTTGTAATCGAAGAGCTAAAAATAGATATTAACTCCTTTAATACTAGAAGGCAAAGTATTGAAAAAGCCATCAACGAGATTGAAAACAAAATAAAAACCGCAAAAGACGAAATGAAAGAGAAGCAAATGGTTCTACATGCGCTGGAGAAACAAACAACCAGCGTTCAGCCTACTGTTGATAGCATAAATGAATTGCTTAGCAAATTTGGCTTTACTAACTTCAAGTTGGCTGTGTCTAATAACGGTAATTCGTACAAAATAATACGTGAGGATGGTTCTGATGCCAAAACTACACTTAGTGAAGGTGAAAAATCTTTTATAACTTTTCTTTACTTTTATCATCTTCTGAAAGGCAGTAATTCAGAAGATGATATAGTAAACGATCGAATTGTAGTATTTGATGACCCCGTATCGAGTCTTGATGGCGATATTCTGTTTATAGTCAGTAGTTTAATTAAAGGGCTATTTGATGAAGTTAGAGCACAAACAGGTAATATCAAACAAATATTTATCTTGACCCATAATGTTTATTTTCATAAAGAAGTATCATTTAACCCGAATCGAAGGGCCCTTAAAGATGTGACATTTTGGATAGTAAGAAAGCCCAATAACGAATCACAAATAGAAAAGTACAATACTAATCCGATAAAAACTTCGTATGAACTTTTATGGGCAGAGGTGAGAAATCCAAAGCGTTCTTCCCTCACAATCCAAAACACTCTCCGAAGAATACTAGAAAATTATTTCAAAATATTGGGAGGAATTAATCCAGATGATATTTGTGAAAAATTTACCGGGAAGGATAAATTAATTTGTAAATCACTTTTCTCATGGGTAAATGACGGTTCACATTATGCTACAGACGATCTTTTCATTTCGGTAGAAGAATCACAAATAGATAACTATTTACGAGTGTTCAAAGAGATATTTTATAAATTAAGGCATGATGCCCATTACAAAATGATGATGGGATATGCAGAAGAAGAAACTTCCACATCTATTACTGCGAGCCTAGATGAGGCAGCTACAACTAAATAATTAGCCCTAGCTTTATAGGGTAAGCGATTTTTTTATAAAAATAGAATTAAGTGCTTGTGCAGAAATCTGTACAAGCCTTAATTGCTAATTAACAGACAACAAAGGGGTCTCAATGTTATAATTAACTTTGTACATTTTCCTTTGCCATTGGAGGTATTTAAAAGTGAAAAAAGCATCCTGGCGGGCTTTTGTCCTGATACTTATGCTCTCCCTGCCTCTCACCGGCTGTCAAAGGAGCCAGGTCGATGATGATATCGATGTTTCGGTAGAAGAAACTGAGTCAACAGTAGAATATAACGTTGGGAATATCTCCGAACCCCTGCCGACGGAATCTCCCACCGATAATCCCGGCCAGGATGATTCAGAGGATGAGCCGGCTTTACCCAATGTTGAAGCCATCCGGGTGACAGCGGATACGGTCAATATCCGAAAAGAAAGCACCGTCAGCAGCGAAGTCATCACCCAGGCAAAACGCAATGACGTCTTCCAACTGCTCGACGAAAAAGTGGATGCCGACAACAGAACGTGGTACCTGGTGGAATTTGATTTTGGCTGTAAAGGCTGGATTCCCGGGTGGCTTTGCGAAAAAACCGATGACTGGCCGAGAGTTCGCAAAAGCAATAAGGGATCCCTGCTGAACCCTGCCATAGATGAGGACATATATGTCCGTGCGCTGCTTTTGGAAGAATATACCCGCGAGTCCTTTGAAAAAGCGTTCGGCAAAAACTATACCGAAGAAGCCAGATATGTATATAAAAAGTACAAGTATCCCAGCGGACTCTATTTTGAGATCAACCGGGAAAATGAACTTGCATTTTTTGGGGTTGAGGAACCGATGTCCGGAAAGATTTATCCGGACACCATCACCAGAAAAACATGCGATATCTTTTCTGAGCCGGGCGACGAACTGCTTATATTCTTCGAATGCAGCCTCTATTATCGCCTTCTGGTCTGCAGGGCCGACACCGGCGACTTACTGCGGGAATATACGCTGGGTTACTTAAACCTGGACAATATTGAAATCGGCGACTTTTTAAATAACGGTTCACAGCAGATCTATCTGGAAGGCAATATTGACGGCTATCCCAAAAAAGGTCTGTACAGGGTTGTTGACGATGATTTTGTCGAGGTTTTCAACATCAATTCCTTCGATCAATACGCCGACCATGTCCAGGCTTCCCTCGACGGCAACAGCTTTTCCATGTCGGTCCGGATCGGTAATTATCAGAAGAGCTTTACTTCCATTCTGCCGGATAAGGTCTTTTATGACACGACAGATGTAAAGGACAAGAATGGGCTTCTCACCATCGAAAGCGACTGGGACGTCGTAAGAAAAAACAATCGATGGCTCATTCAAGTCTGCTGCAAGGTGAATTACCCGATGATCTATTACTACTGGGGACCTCCGGGAGATGACAATGAGCCCAATGAGATCCTGTACAACGATTTGGCGCGGGTTTTTGTCGACCTTTCCATGAATGGCACCAGGCAGGAGATCAGCGATGTCCGCGCCGAGGTCAAGTATGACAATCCTGAGCTATTGAAGGTTGAACCGCTGGGCTACGACGAAATCAGACTGGTGGACGGCCCAAGCGTTGAGATGACCATGGAGGAGGCCTATCAGGCCCTGGGCGGCAGCATGGAGAATTTCAGGTATGCCGAACACATGGAATATAACGGCGTAAGTCTTTTTGAGTTCTGCGGCTTAATTGTGGACATTACGGTCACAACACCGGATTATGAAACCCCCAGGGGGTTGAGGGTTGGAGATCCCATCGAAAAGGTGGAGCGCTTATACGGCAAACCCGACTACGGCTTTTCGGGAGACGGCTACGTCAGCTATAAGTGCACCTATCCCGAACTCGGCTTTGTCAACTATTACCGCGGTTTGGATATCGGCTACAAGGATGGCGTGGTGAAATGGTTCACCCTGTACCAGGTTATCCTGGATTGATGGCTATATGTGAACACATAGGTATGAAGCACAACAAGCCCGGGAGATAACCATCCGCCATAATCCTTGCCTTAGCGCGTGCTCCTGCCCCCTGAAACAATATATTTCTCATCGTCCGATATTTTCGTATCCACTGTAAACCAGGGAGCCAGCATTTCCGCCATTTCATCCGCCGAAAGCATCTCCCGGGAGATATGCCGGGCAGGCCCTGCATGGTGTCTGCGCAAAGCTTTAAGGCCCATGCTGTGGGCTATGGTCAGCCGGCCACTCGGCCTGAGCCATTGGGCAAGCCGTGCAACCAGTCTTTGCGGGTCTTCAAAATGGGGAAAAGCGTTGTAAACCACACAACAGTCACACAGTCGGCGGACAGGAATGGTCTCGATATCTCCACAAATCACCTCGATGCGCGGATCACGGTGTTTTTGAGACGCGATATGCGCCATTTGGGCTGAAATATCCACCCCTATCACATGCCCTGCATTTCGTTCAAGGAAGTAAGGGAACAGCACACCCGTGCCGCAGGCAACATCGAGAACTACCGTATGCGCCTTTACGCCTGCGCTATCCAGAATCAGGTTTATCTTTGCATCATTTATGACCAGCCGTGCATCCCATTCCGGAGCCATGCGGTCAAAAAACGCAGTGACCTTCTCCTTCCAGATGTCTCCTTGTTCATCACGGCTTATATCCACGGTTGCTTTACCTTCGCTTCCGGTCAAAACCTGGGCGGGATGGTGGCATCCCGCCCAGTTGCTCATAGTCTTCAAGTTTTGAACGTCCAATAGCGTGTTGAAGTCTTTCTCCGTCAGTCCAGACATGGTGCCTCCCTATGATTCCGAATGATTCCACTCGCCGACCTGTTGCCTGAGCCAATCCGTCCAGGCTCCCATCCCCTCTCCCGTTTTGGCAGAAACAGGGAATATTTTAAGCTTCGGGTTGCGCATGTGGGCATATTCCCTCACCTTGTCCAAGTCGAAATCGAAGTAGGGCAGCACATCGATCTTATTGATGAGCAACACATCGCACACCGTGAAGATCAAGGGATACTTGAGCGGTTTGTCATGACCTTCGGGCACCGAAAGAATCATGGCGTTTTTAACCGCTCCGGTATCAAATTCTGCTGGACAAACCAGGTTCCCCACGTTTTCCAGTACCACCAGATCCAGATCCTCCGTGCCGAGCTCTTTTAGCCCCTGTTCGGTCATACCGGCATCCAGATGGCACATGCCGCCGGTATGAAGCTGAATGGATCTGACGCCTGTGGCGGCGATTTTCTCGGCGTCCACCGATGAATCGATGTCCGCTTCCATCACGCCGATACGCAGCTCATCCTTTAGCGCTTCTATGGTACGCATGAGAAGGGTTGTTTTCCCGCTCCCCGGCGAGGACATCAGGTTCAGCAGAAAGGTTTTCTGCCGCTTCAGCTCCGCACGGATGCGGTCGGCTTCCCTGTTGTTATCCGCAAAGATGCTTTCCTTTACTTCAATAATTCTAATTCTATCCATGTGGCATTCCTCCGTCTAGCAGGCGGCGATCTCTTTCAGGTTGATTTCGTTCCCCTGCACCAGGTATGTTCGCTCGCTGCCGCAATAGGGGCAGATGCGCCCATGGCGCACTGTTTCATAGGTCGTATTGCAGCTTTCACAAAAGGTGACAGCCGGTATGGGTTCTATGAGAAGCTCCGCGTTCTTCAACAGCTCCGTCTTCTTCACGGCCCATTTCCAGCAGTCGGCAAGTTCCGCCTGCACCACGCCCGACACTTCCCCCAACTGGAGGGTCACAGAAGAAACCGTCGTCAATTGGTTTTCCTCACCCACACGCTCCACGGTTTTAATAATGTGAAAGACGATACCCAATTCATGCATGTTTCTTGCCTTTCTTTCTGCCAAACTTGATCCTGATGGCCCGTTTGATCATATAGGGCAGGATAACTTTCATCTTGTCCTCGGACCGCACCATGGTGCTGCACTCGGGCCGTTCCCTGTGGAGGTGGATGGCATCGAACATACACTTGGTGGTGCAGATGCCGCAACCGATGCATTTGTTGGGATCCACCACCGACGCGCCGCATTCCAGGCAGCGGGCCGTTTCTTTCTTCACCTGCTCCTCCGTAAAACCGATGCGGTTGTCGCGGAATGTCCTGGCCAAGGCCTCGTTATAGCCGATCTGCTGCCTGGGCGAGTTGTCGAAGTTTGCTTCGTCGATCACGATGTTGGTCTTATCCAGTTCAATGAACTGGCGGCGGTTTCTGCCGATGGTCAGGCTGGTGTTGGGCTGCACGAAACGATGCAGGGAGACAGCGCCTTCCCGTCCGGCGGCGATGGCGTCGATGACAAACTTGGGACCGGAGTAAACATCTCCGCCCACGAAAATATCGGGTTCGGCTGTCTGGTAGGTGACCGGATCGGCCTTGATGGTGCCGTTGGAATTGAACTCGACCCTGGTTCCCTCCAGGAGCTTCTTATAATCCGGCTTCTGGCCGATGCAGTAGAAGACGATATCACATGCGACTGTCTCGGTGACGCTTTCATCAAAGGCCGGCGCGAAACGGCCTTCTTTATCCTTAACCGACACGCATTTCTTAAAGGTGATGCCGGTGGTCTTGCCGTTGGCGGAAAGAATCTCAACCGGTCCCCAGCCCGCATGGATGGCAATGCCCTCCTTTTCGCATTCGGTGCGCTCTTCCACGCCGCAGGGCATCTCATCGTAAGACTCCAGGCAGTACATGCTGACGCTCTCAGCGTTGCAGCGAATCGCCGTGCGGGCCACGTCGCAGGCCACATTGCCGCCTCCGATGACGACCACCTTGCCGGAAAGCTTCACCTCACCGGTCAGATTCACCTGACGCATAAAGTCAATACCGGCTATAACGCCCTCGCTGCCTGCACCGGGAATATCCAGGCTTCCACCACTCTGAAGGCCGACGGCTATGTAGAAGCCTTTATAGCCCTGGCGGCGCAGGTCTTCAATGGTGATATCTTTTCCCACCTCAACGCCGCATTTGAACTCCACGCCCATCTGCCGCAGCACATCAATCTCTGCCTCTACCACGTCCTTTTCCAGCCGGAAGGAGGGGATGCCGTTCATCAGCATGCCGCCGGGTCGGGCTTCCTTCTCAAACACCGTGGGCTTATACCCTTTTTCCGCAAGGAAGTATGCGCAGCTCATGCCTGCCGGGCCTCCCCCGATGATGGCAATCTTCTCCTCGAATCCTCCCCCGATCTTGGGAATGACCGGCGTAGGAACATACCGGGTCTCGGCATCCAGATCCTGCTGGGCGATGAAGCGCTTCACCTCGTCGATGGCCACAGCCTGGTCGATGGTGCCGCGGGTGCATGCGTCCTCGCAGCGGCGGTTGCAGATTCGGCCGCAGACAGCCGGGAAAGGATTGTCCTTTTTGATCAACTGCAAAGCCTCGCGGTACCTGCCCTGGGCCGCCAGTTTCAGGTAGCCCTGCACCGCGATATGGGCCGGGCAGGCCGTCTTGCAGGGAGAAGTACCTGTGTCATAGCAATTGATGCGGTTCTTATCCCGGTAATCGATGCTCCACTTTTCCGGTCCCCAGGGCGTATCATCGGGAAGCTCCACCCTGGGATATTCGATGGGTCCGTCCTTTGTGCACAGCTTCTGCCCCAGCTTCACCGCGCCGGCCGGGCAATACTCCACGCAACGGCCGCAAGCCACGCATTTTTCGCTTTCGACCCTGGCCACATAGGCGCTGCGGCTTAGGTTGGGCGTATTGAAAAGCTGCGATGTGCGCAAGGCATTGCAGACATTGACATTGCAATTGCATATGGCAAAGATCTTGTTCTCGCCGTCGATATTGGTGATCTGATGGACAAAACCGTTGTCCTCCGCCTGCCTGAGAATGTCCAGCACCTCGTCATAGGTGACGTACTGGCCGCGTCCGGTCTCCACAATGTAATCCGCCATATCGCCTATCGCAATGCACCAGCTCTCCGGATCGTCCCCGCAGCCCTCGCCCAGCTTCGCCCGGCTGATTCGGCAGGAACACAGGCTCTTGGCGTACTTGCCTTCATACTTCTTGAGCCAATAGGAAATATGTTCCACGCTGACAGACTGGTTTTCGGTTTCAATGGCTTTTTCCACCGGTATGACATGCATGCCGATGCCCGCTCCTCCGGGAGGCACCATGGGCGTCACTTTTTCCAGCGGCAGGAAGGTCATGCGCTCAAAAAAGGCGGCGACTTCCGGATGCTCGTCAATCTGTGACTTTCGCATATTGAAGAACTCCGCGCTGCCGGGCACAAACCTGGGAAGCACATACTGCTTTTCACGCCTGGGATTCTCCCAGTTGTACTCGATGAGTCCGATGTAGGCCATTTCATTCAGGATCTTCTCCAGATAGGCCTCATCCTTGCCGGTGAGCTTCACCAGTTCCGGCAGGGTCCTGGGCTTGCGAACCCCCATTTTCAGGGCGATGTCCGCCATCTCGTCGGTGACTAAACCTGCCAGGCCCCAGTATTCCGGGTCATTGCCCGTGACGCCCTTCAGCTTTGCCGGAAGGCGGTCAGTGATCATCCTGCCGAGCTTGATGATCTTCTCCCGCGGCGCGTCCGTGCGGGGGATCTCAAAAGAAAGCTTGCTCTCATCCAGAGGCATGTTGGACTTGGTCTGCTTATCCATAGTTGCCCTCCTATCTTTTCCACTCGGTATTCAGACGCTCTGATGCATCCGTGTCCATAACGATATATGCTTATTACGGGCGCCTGCCGGGCACCCTTATTTTTCAAGCCGGCTGAGATAATCCGCAATACCCGAGGCCAGCAGGTTGTAGGCGCCTTCCTCGTCACGGGCTTCAACCCGGTTTGTAAACTCATCCAAAAGATCCAGGGCGAAGGGTAAGCCGAACAGCCTCAGATAGTTGATCCAGAAAGCGATAGAAACGTCGTGCATGGTATTCATGAACAGAGTCAGGACGCTTTTACCGCTTAAAACACAGATCTCCCGATGCCAGATGAAAAAGCGTTCGGCCAGTTCTTCCTCGCCGAGGTCCCTGCAGCATTTCCTGAGATCTTCGGTCATGGCGCGAAGACGGGCGATATCCTCCGCGGTCCGACTAAGGCACAATGCGCGCAACGCCATGCCCTCAATGGCCAGGCGCAGATCCAGGATGGCTTTAACAACCTCCCGGCCCAGTTCATTGCCGCTCAGTTGGACGATGGCATTGAGAAGCTCAATATTGCCGCTCTTCATATAATCGGCGACAAAGATGCCGGACTGGGGTCTGATGGTGACCAGGCCCATGGCTGCCAGTTGCTCAAAACCGGAATGGACAACGGTTTTCCCGATCCCCATTTCGGCCGCCAGTTCGCGCTCCGAAGGCAGTTTGTCGCCCGGGCGCCATTTCCCTGAAAGGATCTCCTTCGTCATTTTTTTAACAAATAATGCTTTGTTGGTTGTCCGGGTTGCTTTTTCCGAATGATTCATGCAACCGCTCCTTGCATCACTTTTTGAACTGAATTGAACTGAGATTCGGGATAATGACGAAATGCTTCCAATAAACCGCGTTATCTGGTCCGACCAGTTCAATCTTATCATATCATGCTTTGTGGTAATTGTCAAAAGTCAATAACCCTATAAAACATATTTTTGGCTCTTTCGCCGATTCTGTCCCTATGCAAAAAAGAAAGCTGCCCGTTCTTCGGGACAGCCTGTCCGGATTTCATCTGTTGATAACATGAACGGCTCATGCCTTCACTGCACAAACGGTGTGTAATTCGCATTGGCTCCGGGTTTGCTGATGTACACGTAAATCTCATTCCAATACGTGGTGACATACAGTGCCCTGCGATCTTTTGGTGCATAATACACCTCGTCCTTGGGACGGTTTTTGGGCGTATGAACATTTGCATCCGCATGTTCCCCGCCGCTTGTGAACCACTCCAGAATATCACTCCAGGAATTGGGGAAGTAGTATTGCAACACCGCTTCAGTCAGTTGGGGAATGTTATAGTCCACATAGGTGATTTCGGCTGCCGGATTGAATCCTTTTTCCAAATCGTCGGTGTAAAAGCCAAACTGTTTCTCCACCGTTGCGCCAAGGATGCGCATACGGGCCGAATAGTTATTTTTACTTCCTTCCTTATTGGTATAAAACGCAAAAGCGGTGGAACTTCGGGGCATTTCATATTCGACAGTGGGGATGAAATCGGGATATGCAGCCGCCACCACCGGGTTATAGCCCAACCCGTCCGCATATTCCCCAAAGTTGAAGACTTTCTTCATCGCGTTATAATCCTTGTAGGGATCGTCGGTGGCGGTACCTTCCACCGGATTCAGTTTCAGCATGGGCATGAACCTGTAATTTCTTCCAAAGCACTCCTGCGAGTCGATAAAATCCTCGATAAGCCTCGGATGAACTTCCTCCAAAGTATGGGGCGCTTTGGCAAACCCCTTGAACTTCTCAGGGTGTTTCCTGATTTCCACGCTGATTTTTCCCTGCTCCTGTCCGTTTTCGGTGTAGCGGCGATGGAGCACTTTCAGGTGAAGATAATCGTCAAAAAACTCTTCCGGTACATATAAGGTTTTATTGTAATAGACTGTCGGCGAGCTTTCATAAGTCGCTTCATACTGACCAATGTCAATCATTTTATATCTGGGGAGGTAGTTCATTGTCTTCTGAACACCGTCAACCATGAAAACATTGCTGTTTGGAAGCATGACATAGGCATGACCGTCTTTTTTGAAAGACAGTTTCCCATTTCTGTCCTCTGCCGTCTTTATGCCTGCTTTTTCGAGCACGGCCTTAATCGGCAGGCAGTTAATAGACACATCATCATTGAGATAATCCGTATGCTGTGATGCATAAGTTACCGCCTTCCGGCTGATTAGGTTTCCAAGAACATAGACGGGTTCATTGAGATATTCCGGCCTGGGCCAATTGCCCGAGGCAGCGTTTGCAGGCACGATGGGTACCAGCAGGCTGCATACGATGGATAAAGCCATTAAAACAGAGAAAAACCTTTTCATTTTGCCCCCACCCTTTAACACGATTCCGCTTATTGACAAAATACAATATCCTGATTATACCACCGTCAAACCGCCGTTAACCGCATCATCATTGAAATTTTTGCTTACGGCAGAAAAGAAATATGGGTAGGAGCCATATCATGGATTTGGTGTTAGTTCAATAAAGCCCTTTATTCCCATAGGTTCTCCATCATCTTCTGGATTTTTTGCCGCCTGAGCGCTGTTTCTTCCGCGTCCAGGAGGATCCTTTCTCCGTCCATGATCAGCACATCTCCTTCCCCGGCGCCCATGGGAAGCCTGTTTATTTCGATATTCACCATGGTCCGGTCCTCCTTTTCGCAGACGGCAAAGCTGCCTTCAAACCTGTCTATGATGACTTTCATCCTGTTCACCTCAATATTCCGATACGACATTTCCCATGTCGTCAATCAATTGAGCCGGATCCCCGTCGTTGTTCCATATGTTCTTATTGGTCCACTTGATGTCCCCGTTTGCATCACCGCTGGCAATGGTCAGGGTCGACCCGGCTTTGATGATGGTCCCCTGCGGAAAGACAAAGGACTGGTTACCCTTCACCGAAAGCAGCATCCACCCGGAAAGATCCACATCCTCTGAGGACGTGTTCTTAAGCGTAACGATCTCCTTAACCAGATCCACGTTCTGAATCACCACACCGCCCCTTTTAGGTGGGGCAGCAGGCTGTGTTGGAGCCGAGGGTACAGGCGCGGCAGGGGTTGGTGTTGATGATGTTTTTGCTTTGTCTGTCATACCATCCTTTTGGACAGCAAAGGTAATGGTAGCGCCGTCGCTGATGGCTGTAACGCTTCCGTTTTCATCGGTCCGGTAAACCTGGACACCGCGGTCCTGAAGCCTTTTGATAACGCTTGAAGACGGATGCCCGTAGCTGTTGTCCTTCCCGACGCTGATAACCGCATAGCGCGGATCAACAGCGCCAAGGAAGTCCGTTGTGGTAGACGTGTCGCTTCCATGATGGCTTACTTTGAGGACATCGCTTTTCAGTGTAAAGGCTTTATCCAGCATTTCCTTCTCGGAGATATTCTCCGCATCCCCGGTCAGAAGGAAGGAGGTTTTTCCATAAACGAGCCGGATGACCACCGAATGATTGTTGAGGCTTTCATAATCGGCACTGTTAGGCGCCAAAACGGTAAATGACGCGGAGCCGAACGCGAATTTTGTCCCGGGCACCGGAGCAGTTATTTTAAACCCCTTCTGCTGTATGACCGCCAGCACATCCTCATAAGTTTTTGTGGTGGCGACCGCCTTCGGCATAATGATTCTTTCTATTTGGAATGCCCTGATGACCGCATCCAGGCCGCCTATGTGATCCTCATGGGGATGTGTTCCGATCACATAATCCAGTTTTGTGACACCCTGGGCTTTTATGTATTGGACCACAAACTCCGCATCGGCATTATTGCCGGCATCCACCAGCATGGCTGACGTGCCCTGTTTGATGAGTATGGCATCTGCCTGGCCCACATCCATAAAATGGACTTCCAGTCTGTCTCCCGATGCCGAAGGAGATGGCGCCGATCCAGGGGGCGTTCCCGGCGGTATATCCTCTTCCGTACCGAATGATGATCCCGCCGGTGTTTCAGATGGCGATGGTGTTGTTGAAGGCAGCGGCGATGCGGAGCCTGGCTGGACGATAGCCTGTTGTTCAGGCGTCCCCTGTTCTGCGCCTGCCGCGCATCCCGTCAAGAGACCTATCACCATCAAGACAGAGATCAAAACGTGTACAAATGGATGTCTTCTACGCTGTTCCATAGCTGTCAACCTGTTAGCGCTCCTTCGTCAGTCGATATTCCGGTCAATCTTATTATATTATACCAAATCGCAACGATTTACCGGCTTCCTTTAAGTGGACAGCACATGCCGTACAAGTAAAACGGGCTTCACAGCTTCCTGCCATGAAACCCTTCGTTCTAACGCATGATAAAGGCAGATAAAACTTTCTATCTACTTGATTGCGTTCAGGAAATCGTTCCAGGCCTTTTTGATGGCCTGGGCGTTATCCTTGGGCGCCTCTTTCCATTTCTTGATGACCTCATCCAGCTTGGCATTGGTCTGTGTTCCGGCCATTCCGTCCACAGTGAGGCCCGTGGCCTGCTGGAACTTCTTCACAAACTCAACCGCTTTTTCTTTCCATGCATCGCTGACCACGTCAATCCCCCTTTCCCTCAGAAATCTCTCCCAGGGAAAGTATTTTCCCGGGCAGTCCTTGCCTTTTGCCGAAGGATATTCATCATGCCGCTTGATGGCGACAATTTTATACCTTGAACAGATGTCGTCGCACAGTTCATGAAGGGCTTTTATCTGTGCCTCGGGCACTGTTTTCTCCGTCAGGTTGCCATAGTCCGTATAGCAACCTTCCAGACAGATGCCGAGGGTGTTGCTATTCTCATCCCCCAAGAGATGCCCGCCTCTGTGGTATTCCTGGCGGCCACGGTAGATGGTGCCATCTTTCCTGATAAAATAGTGATAGGCGATCCCCATCCAGCCCCTTTCCAGGTGCCATCGGTGGATGTCCTGGGCTGTGCATGACGGGGCAAGCGCCTGGTGGATCACGATGGTATCCGGATTATTCGGGCTGAAGTTGGTCCTTGCCCAGTTATACTTTTCCTCGATGATTGTCATACCATCCAATCTCCCTATCCTATCTGCGGTGGCTGACTTTGTCGGCTTCGGAAGATAACCGCCATCATTTTGACCATCGGTAGGAAGCCCGTCTTTCGGGATTTACCGCTCATTTGCCTGACTTATCATTATTATATGGATCAAGCCTTCCATGGGTGACCCAAACCGCTTTCCCCAGTCAGAGAACTTTACGGCATGGCTACATACAGACCGGCTTTTTGGTCATAAATGTCGGAATTATGGGTCCCATCAATCTGCAATACGCATCAGCGGCAGCTTGTGAGTTTTCTGATAAGATCCTGCATCAGCCTGTCACGTTTGATATGATAAACATATCTGATAAAATGTCTGTTGCTGCTGAAAGTATAGGTGTAATCGTATTCCGGGATAACCGATTGTGTGGCCAATCATGGGCGTGTCCTCCCAGCCAGACAACGACGATGCGGTTAATAATCTCCGGATTCATCAGAATGGCTGAAGCAATATTGGTGATAGCGCCAATGGCAATGACATAGAGCGGGCTTTCCTCGCAGTAGGCCATGGCACGCTCAGCCAAATCCCTGGAAGCATCGGATATCACCGGCTCGCCCTCAGAAGGCAAATAGGTCTTCGAACCACGGAAAACAATCTTATCTAAGTCCTGCCGCTCCATTAACGACAAAACTCTCAGGATCTCCTCATAACTTTTTTCCATGCCTTCCGCGGGCCCCGTGGTTTTCTCATTATGGAAGGGAGCCGCATAAATGGCTTTTAAACACAGTTTTTCTTCGGAGCGAACCAAATAGGCAAGCGCATATTGATCATCTATTTCATTGCATGTGTCTGTATCGAGGACGACGTCTACGCAACCGGCAGGTTTGCGTAAACGGTTTATAAGACGGGCATTCAGATATTCTTTCATATTACCGGCTACCATCCTGGTACACCTCCGGGGGATTGCTGTGCGCATGGTTTGATGCTTTACCGGCACAGACAAGTTGAGGCCCGGAGAAACCCTTTCCGCCGATAAATATGAGGTTTTTTGCGGTGGAAAGGGACTGAACCAATCCATCGCTTTGGCAAGGGCCGGCGCTCCCGTCTATCACGCGGGGAAAATTGGTGTTGGCGGAGAAAAATTGACAGAGGTATTGGCGAACAACCGGGTCAATATCGACTACCTGGAAAAAAGCCATGAGGTATGCGGGCATGCGCTCATACAGGTTTCAAAGCAGGGAGAAAATGCCATCGTCATCTATGGCGGTTCCAACAGGACCATCACCGAGGACTATGTCGATCGGGTTCTCAGGGATTTCGGTCCGGATGACATGGTTCTGATGCAGAACGAGATAAACGGCATAACCTATATCGCGCGCAAATGCGCCGAGAGGGGAGTCAAAATCGCCTTCAACCCTTCACCGCTTGACGGGAGTTTGCTGAACGAGTTCCCTTTCGAGCTGGTTTCCCTGCTGCTCATCAACGAAATAGAAGGACAGGGGCTGACCGGCAAGGAAGAACCCCTTGAGATTTTGGACGTCCTGCTGCAAAAGTATCCCGATACCGCCGTTATCCTCACATTAGGAAGCCGCGGCGCCATCTACCGGGACAAGGCCGGCATCATTACCCACGGCACCTATGAAGTCAGGGCAGTGGACACAACAGCCGCAGGGGATACCTTTACGGGGTTTTTCCTCGGCTGCCTTTCAGCAGGATACAGCATCCCGGAGTGCCTTAAAAAGGCCTCGGCGGCGTCTGCCCTTGCTGTCTCAAGAATGGGCGCCTCTTCATCCATTCCCACCATGGACGAGGTGGAACAGGCATTGCTGACGCTTAAATATAACCCCTATAAGGTTTAATAGATTAAATCCATTGGGATTTTACCGTTGCGGCGGAGGAAACCTGCCTTTACCGAGTTGGACATCACTGCCCGCTGCCAGGAAAAATCCCACAACAACGCCCATGTCCCTGGACTTTACCGGCACCGCGGTAAAGTCCTTTTACATCCACAGCACCATTGGTCAAAGAGGAAGCTTCGATTGTATCATGTATTTCTACAGGTACAGCGAAGTCCACTGATATTGAGAAACCGTCCAGACCGCCGGCTGAGCCGCCGAAAGGGCCGGTACGGAAATACTCACCGCAACCGATGAAGCCAAAACCACACCGAAGGCGGAAAATACGCATTAAAGGCTGAAGGCAGAACAAGCACCTGGCACGGTCCTCGGCTTCGCGTGGAGAAGTATATTGACAAAGGCCGTGAACACAGGATTACGGTCTGAGTCAAGCTTTTGACACCGGAAGCCGCTGAGAGCATCCTGTCCACCCGGATCGGCCAGGGAAGCGGCGCAAGCTGTGTGAGGAGCATTTATATCTCCCGGTATTGTTAAGTAAATCCATTAATACTATAATTATCTAGGTGTGATTGACTGTTTCAGTAACGCACAGGTCGTGAGAATCATTTGGCGGTAAGACTTTGGGGAAGAGGAACAAGGAAGTCACTTCCGATTCTCGGTTTCTATTTGCTGATCCGAAACTAATATGCATGTCCACTCCTTTTTTCAAGATATAAACCAGGTAGAACAGGCCAAGACAGGCTATGCTTTTCGCCCCTATGACCAATTGGAAAAGGCCGGATGCCCACAACAGAAGAAGGGCGGCGAAAGCCAGCATTGACGACAGTAAAAACAGCAGTAAAAGACGCTTTACCGGGTATGCCAGCGATTTAAGGAGCCTCAAAGCCGAGCCCAGCGAGAGAAAGGCGGGTATCAGAAGCAAAAACAGAACAAAGCCCACGGCCAGGGATGCATGGAAGCAATGCTCCATGGGCGTAGGCACATAGCCCGTCATGGCATTGGAAACCTGGATGGCTTCCCGGATCCTTGCCCAATAGAAACGGATATCGAAAATATTGTCGGCAGGCAGGTACTGGGCGGGTATGAAAACCCGGGGCTTTGCAAAAATGACGACAATCGCTGAAAGGCCGGTCAGGCCCAGGATCTTTCCCACGAAGGAGAGGATAGCCACAAAACGCTTCTTAAGGAAACCGGTCAGATAATCCTCCTGAAGCCCGGCTCGCACAAAGTCTTTCAGCTCACGCAGAATCCTTCCGGCGGACCCCAGCAGCAGGGCCAGCGTCCATAAAGCCACCAGGAACTGAAACAAGGCCAACCATTGGGACACCATGGTTTCTGACTTGTCATAATCGGTAATGCGGTATGCCTCGGCACGAACCCCCAGATCCTTTCTCAGGATATCTTTCATCATGCTTTGCTTGAAACCGGCCCCGGCAAGCCCCGCGTCATCGATGGAGACGGTATCCAGGGGAAGGTCTTCGTAAGCCATATAGCTGGTGAAAGGCACATACACCGTTTCAGTGCCATCCGACCCCAGCAGCGCCAGCATGGTCTTTGGCGGTTCATAGAGCCCGACGATGACATAGGTTTCATTGAGCAGCGTGATCTCGTTTCCCACAGCATTAAGGCTCATAAAGAGCCTTTCCGCCAGGTCACGGCTGATGACGGCCACGTTTCGTCCCCGTTTCACAGCTTTGTCGCTGAAATAAGCCCCCCGAATGATCCTTAAGCCGGAAAAATCCGGATAAGCCTCATCGGTCAGGCACACCCGTACCGGAAGCGAATATTCCCCGAACTCCAATGTGGTGTCCATGCCGCTTGAGAAGGATACGCGTCCTTCCGGGAACTTCTTTTCAAGGGTCGCCATGTGGTCGTACCGGATGAGCTCCGACGCGTCGTTATACATCGTCCTGTTCCGGTTTATTTCAATCCTTCCTTCCCGGCGGTTCGTGAAGGACCTGAACTCGGCGGCCACGGACTCGGAGACCGCCATCAGGACGAGGACAAGCGCCAGGGAGAGGATCAGCTTTTTGACAGCATAACGCCTGAAAACGTCCTTTTCCACCCCATCACCTCAATATGACCTGCGCGCCATTCTCCAGCGCCTTGGTGCTCATGGACACGATCTTGTCCTGCAAACTTAAGGCTCCTGAAACTGCCGCATTGAAATCGTCCCGCTCGATCACATTGACCTTGACGGCTTCAACATAATATTCCTGCCCCAGGGCACCGCTGCGCTCCTTCAGGACAAACACATAATCCATCCCGCCCTGTTTTGACACGCTGCTGTTGGGGACAATCAGCGGGTATTCGCCGGTGGAACGGGACGCACTGATCTCAACCGCCATCCCCTCCCGGATATCGCCTGAACCTGCGGGAATCTCGGAAGCATAATGGTACAGCCCATTATCAGGTGTGAATTCCTTCTTCTCGACTTTGCTCTTGATTTCTTCCGTCTTCTCCCCTTTAACCCGGAAGCTCACCTGGTCGCCTATCTCGAGCAGTTCCGCCTTGGCCGGGTTCAGCATCCATTGGATGGCAAGCGACGCGTTGCTGTCGATCAGTTCGAAAAGCATCTGCTGCGGGCTGCAGACCTGTCCCTTCTCGATGTTCACGGTTTTGATCATGGCATCCATCGGCGCCACCAGCCGGCCATCCTGGGGCAGGTATTTTTTCATGAGTTCCAGTTCCAGCATTGCCAACTGGATCTCCGTCTTTTTCTGGTAGACCGTTTGGGTATAGACCAGTTGTTCGGCCTTTGCCTCTTCCTGCTTTTTCTCCAGAGCCTGGATATTTTCATCAATCTGTTTTATGGCGTCATCATACCTTTTCTGCGCCTCGTTCAGGCGAATCCTCATTTCGGACGTGGTTGCGTAGCTTTCGGATATCTTTTTCAGGTTTTCCTCGGCCGCAATCGCCTTTTGCAGGGATTGGTGGAACGTCTCCTGGTACTGGTCGATATCCGGCAGCTTAAAGCTGCCGGTATAGTCTTCCAGATCATGCTCAAGCCTTGTGAGTTCCTGACGGAGCTGGCTGACCTGGAGGTCGAATTCGTTATCGGGCACAATACCCTCATAATTTTCGCGGTAAACCTGCAACTCCCGGTTTTTGACCTTTATGGCCATCTTTTTCTCCTCGACCAGCCTGTTGTATTGGGCCTCAAGCCTTTCCGCCTCCGCTTTCTGATCCTGCCATTCCTTATAGGCCGCCTCGCTCTCCTTGACCGCCTTGTCCCGTTCTGCCTTTGCCTCATTTATCGCTTTCTGCACGTCTTCATCGAACAACGCCAGGATGATATCCAGATTTTCCTTTGCGTCTTCCGCTTCTTCCCGGGCTTTTTCCACCTGCTTCTCATAGGATTCCAGGTCCACACCCGTAAAAGTTGCCTGGTACTGGGCCAAGTCATTTTGAAGCCTCTGGATTTCAAACGCCTTCTTCTTAAGTTCCAGGGAGATATCCTCCATATCCACAATTGCCAGCGCATCGCCCTCCGCCACGACATCCCCTTCTTCCACCAGGACATCGATAACATGCCAGTTGCCCTGCGCGAAAACCTTATGGGTAAATGGCGTCCTGACTTCCCCGGTAGCCCGTATGCTGTAATTCAAATAACCGCTCCAGGGCGTGACGCATTCCACCTCGGGCAGAAGCATATTGTTGATGCTCTTTGAAAAGAAGGTCAAAAGAAGGACAATTCCAAAAAAGGCAAGGGCCGCCCTCCCGACCATCCTCTTTCTGTGTTGGAGTCGCATCTCATCTGTCGTCATATCGCGATCTTCCATAACACTGCCTCCATTTGCCGATCATTTGAGCCCGGACCGCTGAATGCCTTCTATCAGGTAGTTCTCGCCATAAAGAAAGACAAACAGGGCGGGCAAAAGATACAGGATGCCGCAGGCAAAAGCCACGCCCAGTTCGCTGGTATTGATCCTGGACAGGAAAATGGACAGCGGGTGCATCCGCTCGTCATCCAAAAACAGGAGGGGCTGTTCAACCATGTTCCAGTTGTCCACGAAGATCAGGATGGCCAGCGAAGCCATGGCTCCCCTGCACTGGGGGAGGATGATGGAAGTGAATATTCTGAAATGGCCCGCTCCGTCTATTTTGGCCGCTTCGCCGTATTCGTCGGGAATGCGCGCCATGAACTGCCTGAGGAGAAAAATGCCGAAGGTGCTGAAAATACCAGGAAGGATGACAGCCAGCCTGGACCCAGAAGCCCCAGTTTCTTCAGGGTAATATACTGTGGAACCAGGGTCACCTGGAAGGGCATCATCATGACAATGATATAGAGGAAGAAGATCGGGGCGCGTAACGGAAACTTCAGCTTGGCAAAGGCATATGCCCCTAATGTAGCGACCACAAGTTGCCCTGCTACGATGGGAACCGTCACGATGACCGAATTCCAGAACATGACCAAAAACGTGGGCTTCCGCAAAAGCGCCTGATAATACTGCATGAGGCTCACTCGCTCAGGTATCAGGCGGATGCTGAGTTTTTTTACAGCTCCGGCCTCGAACACGGCATCTCCTGACAAAAGGGCATAAGCCTCAGCCACTTCATTGCTCGACATAAAGGAATTGCAGACCATGTAGACTACCGGAAACAGCATGGTAGCGGAAGCAACGACCAGCAGTATGTAAGCAACGAATTTACCGGCACCTTTTGGTATACGTGCCTTTCTTCTTCCGGTGGCTATCATTCCAAATCTCTCCCCAACTTCGCTTCAAAACGGAACAGGGCGAACACCATCAGCCCGATGAGCACAAACAGGAGGAATGCCGCTGTGGACAGGCGCTGATAGTTCAGGTTGGAGAAATTATTGTTCATAAAATGCTGGAGCATATAAATATGCCTGTCCGGGTAGCTTCCCGCCAACTGGTAGGATTCGCGAAAGACCTTCAGGGAATTGATGATGGACAGAACCAGGACAAAAAAGCCTGTGGGCGCAAGAAACGGAAGGGTTATCCGTGTAAAGCATTTCCAAGGTCCGGCCCCGTCCATTCTTGCCGACTCATAGTATTCTTTCGGTATACTGTTGAGGCCTGCCAGGAACAGCACCACATTATATCCGCAGTATTTCCAGATATAGAGCAGAACCAGGACACACACAGACCATCCGCTGTTGATCCAATCCACGGCCGACAGTCCGAACAGCTGCATAAGCTGGCTCAATGCCCCGTGCTCATGAAACAGGATCTGCCACACCAGGATCACGGAGGCCACAGGCACCACAAGCGGCAGGATGAAGCTGCTCCTGTAAAAAGAAAGCCCCTTGACGCCCGTATTCAGCAGCAGGGCAAAACCAAGTGAAATCAGGATGATGAGCGGAACGGCCACCGCGTTGAATATCAGCGTGTTTTTGGCCGCAAGCAGGAAGGATTCGCTGTTTAAAAGGGATTCAAAATTCTTGAAGCCGGCGAATCGGGTTCCGCCAATCCCTTCGGTAAAGCAGTAGTATAGGCTCATGAAGAAAGGAATGACAAAGAACAGGGCGAACCCGGTAAGGCTTGGCAGGGCAAACAGTATCCCCGCCAATGCCTCTCTTTTTTTCATATTCAGCGCTGTTTTTAGCCTTATGGCAGTTTCCTTCAATGTCCACATCATATTTTCACGCTTCAGGCATCCTGTCATTCATTCAGGAACAAACGCACCTTTTCGTCGATATCTTTGGCAGCCTGCTCCGCTGTACGTTTTCCCTCAAGGTAGCTTGCAACGCCCTCATCAATTATCTCAGCAACCGCCTTATCCTGGACGGGTATTGCTATGGCCTGGTCCGCCAGTTGGACCATCCGGTTCGCAAGTGTTTCGGGCAGAGGAAGCGCCGAAAGGGTTAAGTTTCCCGCACTGATGATTCCTCCTGCCGACACGTCCCGAGTTACCAGATAATCCATGTCACTGCGAAGCGCCTCACGGTTAACCGGCAACCCCAAGGTTAAATTGCTGTTCCCATATTGATCGTAGGAAGCCTGTATGTTTGCCGACAGGAGTTCTTCAATGAAGTCAAGGGCGGCTTGTTTGTTTTTGCAGTTCTGGTTTACGGCCACCGCATACATGATGACAGCAGGTTTTGCGGTGCCCCCGTCCATTGTGGGGAACGGGTAAATCACCATGTCCTCGGCCAGTATCGCATTGTAAACAGAGTTTTGTATCTCTAACTGCTCCGGTGATAGGACATAATCGAGGTTCACCGCGAACCTTTTATTCTTCATGGACATATGGGATAATTCATTCTGCGGTACCTGTTCGGAAGGCATAGTATGGGAAAGCATGTCTTTATAAAACTTCATCAGGGCGATGAACGCATCCGTCTGGAAGTCGCATTGGGATGTTTCATAATCGATAAAGCTTTTACCGCAGAAATCCAGCAGTTTGGAGAACGATATGGAATCCCCGAAGAAATACTGTTTTCCTGAATGGGAAGCATAATCCCTCAAGGTGTTTCCCAGATCCTCCAGGGACCAGTCATCGCCGATGGTAATCCCGTTCTCTTCAAGAATCCCATCGGTGGTCATCAGGAGGGGTATGCCGTATCGTAGCGGAATAAAGTATCTTTTCCCCTGATATACGCCTGTATCCAAAATTTCTTGGTTCAAATCCAGACTGCCAAAGGTTTCGTCATTGGCGATCAACGGATTCAGATCGCAGAAAGCTCCGGATTTCATGGTCTTATACAGTGAGTTGAACATGGTCGGCGTAAAGAAGATAATATCAGGGCCCTCGCCTGCCATGATCTCGGCCGCCATTTTCATAACGCTTTCGTCGTATGAATCGGCGGAGCACACCTCGCTTTCAATTTTTACATCCTTCCGCTTCTCGGTGAAGGAGCGTACGGCGTTTTTTACCGACCAGTCGTAATCCATGTACCATACGGTCAGCACAGGCACGTCTTCCGTAGATTCCTGGACTTGCGCAAGGGATTCTTCCGAGATCCGAATCGCCCTTTCCCTGTATTCAGAAAGCTTTTGATCCAAGGCTGTGACTATTTCATCGGATGAAGCGCCTTTTTCCAATAATGTCGAAAGCTCATCATGGAGAACGTCCACTACGTCAGGATCCAGCATCGTGCAGGTGATGCTTCCGCTCAGCAGATCATCCAGCTCTTTCACCAGTTTTTCCACATATTGCTTTTCGCATCCGCCGGAGGATTGTTCCGCAATATACTCTTCTTTTAAAGCGGCATACGCCGCCCTGTTCACAGGAAAGCCGGAAATGGCTCCATTGGACTGTACCTCTTCCGACAGGACATGTTTTATAAAATTATAGGCCGCTTCCCTGTCGCGGCAGCTGGCATTGATGGCAATAAGATACGTAGGCTGTGCCATGACTTCATTTTCCGTGTTGAAAGCAACCGAACAGATCTCGGGCACTACAACAGACTGAAAAGAACTGTATGGCGCGTTCAGGCTTGAGAAACCAAAGATGGGATACCTTAGAAAGCATACTTTTCCATCCTCAAGCCTTTTATAAAATTCAGGCCCAATCTGAACAGGCGGGCTCATGACTTCCCTAATCGCTTTATGACTTTCAAGCAACCTCGAGATCCGCTCCGACTCCAACGCATCCTTGCGATACAAGATGTCGCCGGGTACACCGACACATGGGCTTATGACATCAACCTCATCTATCAGGTACGCCCCATTCTCTTGTAGCTTATCCCCATAATCGTCGGCTAACCGGGAAAGCGTGTCCAATGACAGAAAGGGAGTGTCCGGATCAATGCCATACTGGCCCAATATTTTACCCGTTGTATAATAGGCATTCACGCTGAATGCGTATGGCAGGAAATACCTGCCGCCATTTACCACGCCTGTGTTCAGTACCGGTTCGAAATAATCCCCCGCTTTGAACTCGGAGTCTTTATCCATAAGCGCATTAAGATTATAAAGGTAACCGTTTGTAATGAGCTTGGAGAAATCGGGAATCATGAAACTTGGGATGGCAACGATATCCGGGCCTTTCCCCGACGCCAGTTCGGCCTTGAGGCGATCGGCATAGTCCTGGCTCTGATCCATAAAAAATGTTTCAGCTTCAACCAGGTTTTTCCCCTGTGTCTTATTGAATGATTCCACGGCATTACTGATATAGGTGTCATAATTCGAAATTAAAACCCTTAGTGGCTGAGACGTTTTATTGTCCGAATAACCGCAGGATGATCCGACAACAAGGATCAGCATAACAAGAAGCAAACTGACGATCTTTTTCGCGGACATTTTTTCCACCACACCTGTGTTTTCTTGTTTATCCGGAAATGCTTTCCATGCAGAGCATAGCACGCGAATGGGTCATATGATAAGGGTACCCGAGTCATGATTTGGTCATATGACCCGTAACCGATGAACACAGGGAATTTCGTGAAAGGCGGGGATTATTTTCTGATGGCTTCAATAAGCCGAACGGGATTGACTATTTTTTTCAGAGAAAAGTTTATACCGTTGCGTTCAAGGGTAACCCTATCGCCAGTCTCAAGGGCTTTTTCCCAAAAAATTCCTGGCGTGATGGATGGGTTGACCTGGCATGCCAGGGCATATAAACCGCCAATATATGGCACACACACAGTCTTGTCATTCTGCGCGTAATAGGCATAGTGATCCACACCCGTGGGAGCCGCGGCAGTTCTGGCATCCATGGGCACCAAAAGCCCCTCCAAAGCCCGGGTATAGCGGCCGAAGGTATACAAATCGAATTCCCAGATTTGACCCGGCTTGTAGGAACCGATTTGATCAGGATCCGCCATGGGGTCCCTGCCAAGGCCATTGAAGTCCATCTGATAATCATAAGTCTCATAAAGGCTGGTGGAAACGACAAAAATCCTTCCGGTAGCCAGTAGGGCCATTTGGTCATCATGTCAAAATCGGCATGTATCAGTTCCTCATAATTGTCCTTGATCTCAAGGCGTGTTAGGTCATATCCCCTGAGATCAACCTGCATGAGCTCCTTGGAAAAAGGGTTGTATTCCGGCAGGGAATTCAGCGTCGTTCTTTCCAGATTAAGGGGCCTGATATCCCTTGGAATGTCGGCAGGGGGTGCTTCGTTCCGGTTGCAGCCTGAGATGAAGAGCATAGCCATCAGTCCAAGGATCAACGCTATTTTTTTCAACCGTCCATCACTTCTTCCCTTGTTGTATGCTCCGCCAATAACTCTTTCAGCCGGCTGATGGCCTGTGCCCGGTCATTGGTTCCCAGTTTGTTATAGATGGAACTGATGTAGTTTTTCGTGGTTCCCTCCGTGAGGCAGAGGATATCGGCGATCTCCCTGTTGCTGGCGCCCTGAACCATTAGTCTTGCAATTTCAAGCTCACGTCTGGAAAGCGTTTGTGCCTGATCAATCCGGGAGTTCCTGTCATATCGGTTTCCGGACAGATCGGACAATCGGCTGGCCAGCTTGGCGGCCACCTGGGCCGGCATCAAAAGGTTACCGGACACGGCATCGCGAACCGCCTGGATAAGCCTGTCTCCCGGCATATCCTTCAGGAGATAACCGCTGGCGCCATAGTGCCGGGTATCGTTCCAGTACCAGTAGACCTTTTCATCAAAGCCGATGTCCTGCGAGGATACGGGTCCCTTTTCCCGGATGATCCGCTTAATCTCGTCGCATACTTCATTCACCTTGTCCCGGCTTCTGCCGCCGACCCGGTAGGCCTGCCGGTACCGTCGAAAATACGGCCAGTCGGCGGTTGGGATGATGGCGAGGTTTTTGTCAAAATAGTCCAAAAGGGTTCTGTCCTTATACAGGAGATCATACAGCATTTCCTTGGTGAAACCCTTCACCCGGGCATGCAGGACCAGTTCCGGGCTCTTGCCGCAGACATCGATGGGATCAAACTGGATGCAACCGGCCTGACGAATATAGGCCATCACGCCTTTCTTGCCGGAAAACCTGTAATTGCCCAGTAGCCCCCTGCTTGAAAAGCATAAACCTGCGAGCCTGGGCGTTGGTCAGAAATATGTTCTCGCCCATGTTCCGATTCTCCTTGATAATGAGAGATTGCCACGCTCCACTTCGTTACGCTCGCATTGACATCCAGGGTACGGCTCCGATGGGCTATGACCCTCGTGTCATTGCGAGGGGAGCAACGTGACGAATCAATCTCAGTTACTTATATAGCTCAATCGGGTTTGCAGAGATTGCTTAGCACCGCTTATGCGGTGCTCACAATGACACCACATGGCTTGCGTGTGTAGCAAGATTGCCGCGCTGCGATCGGAAAGGGAGTCCGTAAAGGTCAAGGCCGCATTGCGATAAGGCGCCAAAACAGACTGTGAGAATGGGAAAAGGCAGCCGTGCAGCACAGCGGCCGGGCTTTACGGGCTCCCGGGAGATTGCCGCGCTCCACTTCGTTCCGCTCGCAATGACATCCAGGATTACATCCTTACCGGATGAAATTGGTCCTGATGGGCTTTTCCCCTTCAGGTATGGTGATTCCCTTCTCCCGGCCCGCCTCGATACACTTCAGCAGCCAGGCCATGTTGTTGCCCAGGGTCCGCATGGTCTGCATGCCTTCCTCGTCCTTCATGACTTCCTCCGGCGTATTCCCATGGACCTGGTTCCAGTATTGGGAGGAAACAATGGGCATCTGGTTGATGGTAAAGTACTTGTTGATCTGGTCGAAAGCAGCCGAAGCCCCGCCGCGACGGCAGCTCACAATGGCGGCCGCAGGCTTTCCTTTAAACAACTTTCCTTTGCCATAGAAAACCCTGTCCATGAAAGAGGTCAGTGCGCCTGAGGCGGCAGCGTAATGGACCGGTGAGCCAAACACGAAGCCATCGGCTTCCGGCACCTTGTCCAAAAACGCATTCACCACGTCATCCATAAAGCATTTGCCGGTCGCGAAACATTTGCCGCAGGCGATGCAGCCCATAACGGGCTTTGCGCCCACCTGAAAGATCTCCGTGTCAATACCGTTTTGCCGAAGTGCCTTTTCCACCTCGGTCAAAGCCGTGTAAGTGCAGCCCTTGGCCCGCGGACTTCCGTTCACCAGAATAACCTTCATAAAAGCCAGCTCCTTTCCTGTATCCTGTAACTTATAACGTTCCATCCAGGGAAAAATGCATCGGACAGGCCCGCCCGTCGTCATGCCCCCTAACCCCAATTACGGCAATATTGCCGGTGCGATACAAAAGCGGGGCCGGTGAGTAACCGAAAGCAGGCGGTCCGCATCAAGAAAATTATACCATAGCCGGGTACAGTCATGACCTGGTCGCCAGGTAAACGCATCCCGCAATTAATGGTTATCAGCGATGCCTGCAATACCATACTCCAGTAAAAAGCTCATAATACCATAAAGATAAACGGATATGATGTATATCCGATCGGCTTTTCTTCTCCTTGCCAGATAACCCTTGGGCAATCCGTTTTCATATTCGATGATATCCATCGGCTTATTCCTTGTTCTCCATGAAAGATGCGCCAACCATATTTACTATAGCAGATACCATGATGACTATGATCATGAACTGAAAGCAGGCCATGGCGTGTGAATGCATTGGTCCGAATCATTGAGCGCTGAAAGCATGTAAAAACCTCCTGCCTTACCCGCGACAGGCATCGGCAGGAGGTTTGACTGACTCTTATAGCGCTTGGCCGGTTACCAGACGGTCACGCGTTCCTCGGGAGCCAGGTACATGGCATCCCCGAGCTGGATATCATATGTCTTATAGAACTCCTCGAAGTTCTGGAGCACCCTGTTGACCCTGTACTTGTTGGGGGCATGGACATCCTGGGTGGCCAGCATCTGGTATATCTGTTCGGTTCCCGTAAAGCGCCAGATGGCCGCATAGCTTTCGAACAGCGCCTTATAATCCACATCCGGAATATCGGCGGCGATGTCCAGGATGCAGGCCATGGCGCCGATGTCAGCCACGTTCTCGGATACAGTCAGGTTGCCGTTGACCACCGCGCCGGGCGCGATCACCAAACCGTCATACAGGTCAATCACGGCCTGGCACTTCTGACGGAACACGGTATAGTCCTGTTCAGTCCACCAGTTGTTCATATTGCCGTTCTCATCAAACTGAGCCCCGTTATTGTCAAAGGCATGGGTGATCTCATGGGCGATGACGGTTCCGATGCCGCCCAGGTTCTGTTCACGGCTTGCGTTAACATCATAGTAAGGCGGCTGGAGGATTCCGGCAGGGAATACGATTTCATTGTTTGTCGGGTTATAATAGGCGTTGACCATATGGGGCGGCATATACCAGGCCGACCTGTCCACGGGCTTTGAGAGAAGGGACTTGTTCTCCTTCACCTGGGCCGAGTTTATGGCAAATATGTTCCCCAAAAGGGAGCCGCCATCCGCATAGGTCTTGATGCTGATATCCTTAAGCGGGTCTTTCCATTTGTCCGGATAACCGATCTTGACCTTGATGGTCTTCAGTTTGGTAATAGCCTTCTCCTTGGTTTCCTGGCCCATCCAGTCGAGAGCTTCAATACGGTCCTCAAATGCTGCAATGATGTCGGAAACGATACTTTCCACATCCGCTTTGGCTTTGGCGGAGAAATACCGCTCCACATAGATCCTGCCCAGGTAACCGCTCATTACCGAATTCAGTAAATTGAATGCGATTTCCTCTTCATCCATGGTGGAGCTGATGCCATAGAAGGCTTTCTGGAAGTTCATTGTCACATCCCTGAAATCATTTGACAACAGCGATGCCGTACTGGCGAGGATCCGGAAGCGGCAATAGGTTTTCAGCACATCAAGATTATCGTCTGAAAGGAGTTCCCCGGTCTTCTTCATCAGGTTTACATCGGACAGGATGATGGTGTCCACCGAACCAAATCCCAGGTCGCTTAAATATTTATCGAGATCCACCGATGGGAACATCCCGACCAGCTCAGCCCTGGATACCGGGTTATAGATGTTCTCCACCTTGCTGGCTTCCTCGTTCTTCATGGTGTTCTGGGCAATAACCTTTTCAAACGCATACAGGCTATGGGCCTTTTCTGCGGCTTCTGCCTCCGGTATACCGGAAAGCGAAAATAATTGGGTGATCACCCCGGTATAAAGGGCGTCGATCTGAGGATTCCCCATAAGGATATAGTCGGCAGGCAAACCGGTTGACAGCCCGGCAGCGTAAAGGCTGTGGCGGTTGCTGTCAATCAGGTCGGCATCCGGCGCAAAGCTCACCAAAGGCCTCATACCGGTCTCCGCCTCAAGCTGTACCATGGCATCCAGGAGCTCCTGCGCTGAAGACACCCCATCGATCAAATCCAGGTACTTCTGGATAGGCTTTATACCTTCCTTGTTGCGGTTTTCCATATCCAGAATGGTCAGGTAGAAGTCCGCAATCTTCTGTTCAATGGTCCCTTCCTGGTAGTTTTCCCGGTTCTCCACCAGTTCCTTGACAATGGCCTTCAGCTTTTCCGTATTTCGCCTGTCCACTTCATCAAAAGTGGTCATGCCGGGATAACCTGCGGGGAGCTTTGTGGTGGAAAGCCACTGGTGGTTTATGGCATAGAAGAAATCATCCTGGGGTCTGATTGAGGATAAGGCCCTGATCTTGTTGAGAACCACTTCCAGCTGTCCCTTTGTGAGGTAATCGTCCGAACCAAAATAGCCATTGCCGTAACCGCTCATGAGGCCGGCAGATGTGATACGGTCAATCTTTCCGGCAACCTCGGCGGGAACATCCTCAAATGCAAGGGGTGACCTGATGGCAGGCAGCTCTCTCATGGAATTGCCGACAATCAGCGCAAATTCCAGGCGAGTGATGTGTACGCCAAGTTCCAGCGCTTCACCCGGTTCAACCGGCAACAAGCCATTGGTAATCGCTATGGCGATTTTGTCCGCATTTTCGGAATTTATCTGATCCGCATCGGAAAAGACGCTCAAATCGCTTGGGGCGTCATTGAGCGCAGCCAGGCCGATGGTGTTCAGCAGGCTGACCACCGCTTCCTCCCTGGTGACAAACTCTTCCGCCTTGGAAGCCGCCTGTGCCGGCACGATGCTGAACAGCAATGCCACGCACAACAGGATACCCAACATCCTGGCTCTGATCTTGTTCATCGCTAAAATCCCCTTTCTGCCGAACATGGTATATCTTTCTATATATACATTCATAACCAGCAAATGTCTGATCCAAAAAACTGTTTTACCCGCTGATTAAAAATAGATTTTAAAATACGGCCATACACATTCATAGTTTTCTCGTTCGCGAACGCCGGTATGATGCCATCATGCACCGCCGCTGCCATCGCTGAAAAAGGCAATTCCACATGATTTTTCAACGAGCCTGTATTTTGAAATTTCAGCCATGGCATTGAGAAGGATTTGGGTAATCTTTTTCTTTTCTTGGGAAAACGATTTGTCAGATTAGAAGATGAACAAACAGGCCTCCATAGACGGAGGCCTGATGTTGAATACCAGGTTCTCAGACTGTCTGTCCGGGCGCTTCCCGGTCGTTAATCCTGGACAGGATGGATACGCCGATGAATCTCAAAACGATCATGGGAATGACGAATATGAAGTAAGCCAGGAAGATCAGGCCGGCCACGGCGTACAATATGCCTGCCGTCAGTGCCCCCCATACCTTGTTGTTGAAAAACCCAACCCAGTTGAAAATGGCGGCCAGCCCCACCAGGACCATATGAGGGGTTACAAGGGCCGTGGCGATAGCCGCGCCAAGCTGCGCCTCCCTCTGGCTTCCTGAAACCGCTCCTGAAAAATAGAACACCAGATAGAGTGTGTATAGGGTGCCCAGGAGGGCCGAGAAGAAAACAACCTTGCTTCTGTTCCTGAACATACCATGCTCCTTTGCTGTCATTTCTTGTTTGGACTTAGCTTGCGCACAACGCATCGGTCTTATGTTGGTATTTATGCGCACCCACGGCACGGATCGGCAAAATACGGCGGGCATATCCAAGGCAGGCCCAGAATGAAGGTTAGTTTTGGCAAAAATCTCTGAAATATAGGCGAACGACATTCAATTTCGCCATGATAAGGGTTAATCCCGCTACCTGACACGGTTCAACATAAAAAAAAGAGCTCGTCCCAGGCAAAAGGGACAAGCTCCTTTTTGAAGCATAAATCCTTTGCAAACCGTTCCGGCTGGTTTACAGCCCGGGAGTTTCAATCTCCCAGAGCCACCGATCCCCCTTACGCAGGTCGAGCACCTCAAGCAGTGCATCCACCTGGTAGGTGGCCGCGCTCAGGTCCTGGTTGGGCGATGTGGGATTCTTGTAAGCGATGCAGGGTATGCCCGCCGTCAAGGCCGCCTGGATGCCCAGGCGAGAATCCTCTATGGCCACAGCCTGGCTTTTATCGGCGCCAAGCCTCTCCATGGCCAGAAGATAAATATCCGGGGCCGGTTTGAGGTTTTCCACGTCATCCCCGCTGATAACCGCCTTAAAACGTGATGCAATACCCAAATAGTCCAGCACGGCCTCCACCAGGATTCTTCTGGAGGAGGAACCGACCGCCAGGCCGATACCCATCCCCTCCAGCGCGTCCAGCAGTTCAAATAGGCCCGGAGGAGGCGGGCATTTTTCCTTTTTTATCGTATCAATCAGAAGATGCATCTGGGTTCGTTCCAGATCCGCTGCGGTCTCCTTAAGGTGATATTTCTCCACCATTTTCTCCCAGAAAGCCAGGGTGCTGGAACCGATAACCGAGGACATATCCATGTCCGGGACGATCCCGAAGGATGCAAGTACTTCCAGCCTTGACCGGGCATGCAGAGGTTCGCTGTTGATAAGAACACCGTCCATGTCGAATATGAAGTTCATAGGCCAATCCTTTTTCCGTCGTTACTCGATATTTTGCATGATCATTATTATATCTCGAATTCAGCTTTTGGTCATCCCTTTGTTGTCCTGTCAATCAGTGCCTGGTAGCTGTCCCAGACGGAATCGAGGGCTTCAATGGTTTTGCAGTACAGTTCATACTTCTTATCATAAACCTCGAAGTTGTCCGGATTCGGCATGACGGCGGGGGCAAGCCGGCTCATGGCGTCCATGGCTTCATTGATGTTGGCGTAATCCCCAACGGCCACCGCTGCGGCTATGGCGCTGCCCAATGCGCCGGTTTCCCGGACGGCCACCGTTTCCACGGGGCATTTCATCACATCGGCAAAGATCTGGGTCCAGACCTTTGACCGGGCCGCTCCACCAGCAAGCCGTATGCTCTTGGGATCGCGCTCCATGCACTTTCTCAGCTTCTCGTAATGGTAGCGGTGGGAGAAGGCAATTCCCTCAAAGACACTTCGCAATAGATGTGCACGGGTATGGTAGCTGCTCATGCCCACAAAGCTTCCCTTGGCGTTGGGATGGACATTGCTGGCCATGAGGAACGGCAGGAAGATAGGGCAGAATTCGGAAGGCGCAATGGATTCGACCATTTTGTCGATCTCCTGCCAGGGTGACCTGCCGGCCCGCTTCTCCTCCCGGATAAACTCGGGCATCAGCGTTTGGACGAACCATTCGTTATTGCCCGCACTGGTGGGGCTGCATTCTTCGATCAGGTAATACTCCGGTATGCAGAACAGGGAGTTCATCATGACCGTTCCGTCCAGGACCGGCGTCTTGCGGATGAACTCATTGATGCTCCAGGTTCCGGCGATCATGCAGACATGGTCCTCGTCGGCCACGTGGGCTGCCAGGGCGCAGGCGTTGATGTCGAACATGCCGCCGGCCACGGGTGTGCCTTCCTTGAGGCCGGTCTTCATGGCCGCTTCCGCGCAGACGGTGCCGCAGATGTCGGTGGACAGCCGCAGCGGGGGCAGGGCATCCATCAGTTCGGACAATCCGAACAGTTCCAGGATGCGCGGATCATACTGCCGGGTATGCAGGTTCACCAGGTTGGTTCCGGAAAAGTCGGTCATTTCCGCATAGGCTTCCCCCGTGAGCCTGAACCGCACATAATCCTTCGCCTCAAAGATATATTTAATGTTGCCCATGATCTCAGGCTCATGGTCCTTCAGCCAGGCCAGCAGGGCCACGGGCTGGCAGGCCATGACATGCTGGCAGGTGAGCTCAAAGGCCTTTTTCTCGGTGCCGTCCTCGCGCCATTTCACCATGTATTCCCAGGCCCGGTTGTCGGTGGAGATGATGCCGTTGCGCACCGGCCTGTCGTTCTTGCCCCAAAGGTACAAGCCCTTGCCGTGACCGCAAATGGCCACCGCTCTCACCTGGGAACCGTCGATCCCGGTCTTGTCCAGCACCTCGCGGATCACGGAACAGTTGGCTTCCCACATTTCATCCATGTCCCGTTCGGTAAAGCCGGGTTTCGGCGTGAGCATCCGCGTCTCAACCGAGGCAAAACCCACCTCATTCCCTTTCTCATCATACAGGGCCGCCTTGGTAGTGGTCCCTCCGTTGTCCAATCCCAGATAATACCGCATATCCTTACCCTCCCATCGCTATTGCGAACTGTTTTTCAATCCACGCCTTGGCGTTTCCAACAACTTCCATATCATCCTGGCCTTCCTGGTACCACATCTCTATCAGGTACGGACCGGTATACCCCATCTTCTCCAGGACGGAGAAGCACAGCGGGAAATCCACGCAGCCCTTGCCGAAAGGCACATTCTTGAACTGCCCGGGAAAGTTTTCCGTAACGGCAAGGGTATCCTTGAGGTGGACCTGCACGATGCTCTCCTTGCCTTTCTTCAATTCGGCCGCCACATCGTTTCCCCAGGCGCTGAGATTCCCCACATCGGGATAGACCTTCAACCATGGGCTGGCAATCTGTTTCTCATAGAAAAGGTGCTTGGTGATAGAATTGAGAAATGCTGTATCCATGATCTCATTGGCCAGCATGACCCCCTTCCGGGCTGCCTGGGTCGTCGCCCATTTCAGCCCCTCAAAAAAGAGGCGGCGGCTGTCAAAGGTGGATTCCTCATAATAGACATCATATCCGGCGAGTTGGATGGTCCGGATGCCCAGATCCACCGCAAAATCGATGGCCTTCTCCATGATCCAATAGGCCTTCTCCCTCTTGACCGGATCCGCGCTGCCAAACGGGAAGCGCCTGTGGCCGCTCAGGCACATGGAAAGGATCGGAATACCCACCTGGTAGGATGCCCGCCTCAGTTCCTCGCGTTCCTCTTTCGTCCATTCCAGCCTGGCAAGGCGATCGTCGCTCTCGTCGATGCATATTTCAATAAAGTCGAACCCCAGCTCCTTCACTTTTTCCAGGCGTCTGTACCAATTATCTTCCGGGTTCAGCGCTTTTTCGTAGATTCCCAGCAAATGGTTACCAAGCATATCAACAACCCCACTCGCACTGTTGTATTCCTTGAAGTCTTTTTTGAGCAACCGCTGCCGCCGGCAGCAGCGGTTGCTCACCCCCCTATCTGAAAATCCGGCCTTATTCACTCAGCTTTTTGAACCAATCAGGGAAAAGGACTTGAAATTGGTCACCAACGATTCATAGAGCTTCTTGTATTCCTGATACAGCGCCCTGTATCGCTCCACCCAGGCAGGGACAGGCTCAATCCTTCTTGCTACCTTAAAGCCTGCCGCGGCGGCTTGTCCGGGAGTCTCAAACTCGCCGGTATAAGCGGCCATCAGGCAGGCAAGGCCGCCGTTGGCCCCCAGGGTATCGCGGGGCACGATAATCTCGCGGTTAATGACAGAAGCCTTGATTCTAAGCCATATGTCGCTGTTGCTGCATCCGCCGACCACATAGAGCTGTTCAGGGTGCAGACCGATTTTCTCCGCTTCCTCCAGGTTATCCAAAAGGGCAAAAGCAGCGCCTTCCATGATGGCCCGGATCATCTGGGCACGGGTGGTGCCCATGCTCAGGCCGAAGAAAACGCCCCTGGCATCCGGATTCCATATGGGAGCACGTTCCCCCACCATGTAGGGCAGGAACAGCAAATGCGTCGGTTCAGGCGCATCACGTTCGACCTCGGCATCCATGCGCGCATAGACATTCCTCTCGCCGGCTTCCACGCCATAGAGCGCGTCCCTGAACCATTTGAGGGATCCGCCCGCCGAGCTCATGGCACCATACAGGTAATGGGTGCTGTCATCGAAGCCGTTGAGATGGGATAGCTTGATGGTGGTCAGCGGCTCGTCCAGCCCGATGAGCATGACCGAGGACGTGCCGGTCATCTCCAGGGCGATGCCCTGCTGCACGCCCGCTTCAAATGCGGCTGCTGTCGCATCCACGGACCCTGCCAGGACAGGTGTGCCTTCTTTAAGCCCGGTCAGCTCCGCTGCCTGGCGGGTAACGGTTCCGATAACCTCGCCGCAGTCGTAGACAGTCGGGGTGATGGCCATATCCACGCCGATGGCGTCCAGCAGTTCTCTGCTCCAGCATTTGTGTTTCAGGTCGTTGGCCTGGGTCAGCGAAAGGTTGGCGCTGTCTATGGTGAACTCCCCGGTCAGCTTCATGTTGACATACCCGTTGGCCTGCAGGATTTTGTAGGTCTTGTCTATCAATTCCGGATGGTGGCGCTTGAACCACATGAGTTCGGAAAGCATGAAATAGGTATCCAGCCGGTTTCCGGTTATTTCGAAGATCCTTTGCGCGCCCACCGATTGTTCCAGCAACTCCAGCTCTTCCGTGCTCCTTCGGTCCATCCAGATCAGCGCATCGTGCAGAGGGTTGCCGTTTCTGTCCACCAGAAGCGCGCAGGGGGACTGGCAGCTTATGGCCACAGCCTTAATGCCCGCAGGATCGATGCCGCTTTGGGAAAGAACCGACCGGATGGTGGCCACAGCTCCCTCCCACCAGTGTTCGGGATTCTGCTGCGCCCAGGAAGGAGCGGGGAAAGTGGTGGGGTACTCATAGCTTGCGTCTGCCACCGCCCTGGGCCCCTCCCCGAACAGGACGGTTTTGACATTGGTGGTTCCGATATCGATTCCCAGGGTATAACTCATGCCCTTATCACCTGCGGGTTGCAGATGAAACGTGGCCTCCCCCCGCCAAGCAGAGTTTTGAGCTGTTCCATAATGATCTCTGTCTGATGACCGATGATATCCCTTGAGGATCCGGCCAGGTGCGGCGTCAGCACCGTGTTTTTCAGGCTGAGGATTTTATCCCCGGCAGGGATGGGTTCGACAGGAAAGACATCCAGCCCGGCGCCGGCAATGCGCTTTTCCTTGAGCGCATCATACAGGGCATCGTAGTCGATGATGGGTGCCCGGGCGGTGTTGACCAGATACGCCGTGGGCTTCATCAGGTTGATCATCTCACGGCTGATGAGACCCCTGGTTTCGGGTGTCACGTTGCAGTTGACCGATATGAAGTCGGATTCACGCATGAGGGTTTCCAGGTCCACCAGTTTTCCGTTAACGAAGGCAACATCTTCCGGTTTGATGTAGGGATCATAGATAAGCAGGTTCATGCCCAGGGCGTATGCCCGCTTGGCCACTTCCCTTCCGATGTGGCCGAATCCGATTTGGCCAAAGGTTTTCCCGTACATCTCCGGGCCGCCGCCATACACGGCAAAGGGGGCCCTGGGATCCATGGACCATTCCGAGATGACATGTCTGCGTTCGCCCTGTTTATCGCTGTATGTACAGTTGGTCAGTTCGTCGGTATATTTCAACAGGTGATCGGTCAGCGCGATATTCTTGGATACGCACATCAGAAGGGCGATGGTGTGTTCGGCCACGGCGATGGCGTTTCTTCCCCCCGCATAAAGCACCGGTATACCCTTTTCGGTGGCCGCCTCGATATCCACGCTGGCAAAGGCTTCGTTGCGGCAGCAAACGATGATTTTCAGCGCATCCGCTTTTTCAATAACCTCCCGGGTGATATCCTCAAATTCGCTGATAAGAAGCTCCACGCCTTCCAGCGCTTTTATCAGATCTTGTGTTGCCATCTTGACGCCATGAACGCCGTAGCCGTCGAAGCGCAAATCGGTGGCAATGGCTTTCAATTCGTCCAGGTATCTTTTGTCAAACCTTGCTGTAACCAATGTCTTCATGTTATCCCCCCAACTGGCCCCTTAAATTGGAGCCAGCGTTTCAGTTCTGTTTTAGGACTTCCTTGTTGAATAAGCGCTTCGGGCCTTCACCCTTCACATAGCGGGCTATTTCATCGGCGATCATCAATGAGTGCTGCACCGGCACATCCCTGGACGCCCCGGCGATATGGGGCGTGATGAGAACGTTGTCCATTTGGAGCAAAGGATGGTTGGCGGGCAGCGGCTCCTCCCAAAAAACATCCAACACGGCTCCTGCAATCCGCTTTTCGAGCAGCGCATCCATGAGCGCCTTCTGGTCGACAATGACCCCTCGCGCCGTATTGATGAAATAGGCTGTCGGCTTCATCAGGGAAATCTCCCGGGCACCGATGAGGCCCTTGGTCTCTTCGGTCACCTTGCATTGAATGGAGACAAAGTCGGACCGGGAGAACACTTCCTCCATGGTGGCCGCCTCAATCCCGTCGGCTTCCAGTTCTTCCGACGGGACATAGGGGTCGTAAGCCATGATCCGCATCCCCATGGCCTGAAGGATTTTGGCAAGCTTTCTGCCGATGGCCCCGTAACCCACCATGCCGAATGTTTTGCCGAAGACCTCAAATCCCTTGAACACAATGTATGGATTGGTTCCCGGATCGTTCATGGACCAGACCATGTCATCCCTGTATGTCACGTCGTAGATATTGTCCTTCGGTTCGCCCAGGTACCTGCCGCTGCGGAGCTCATGGTAGGAACGGGCGATATTACGGATCAAGGCGATCATGGCGCCGACGATGAATTCCGCCACTGAGTTGGCGTTTCGGCCCGGGGTGTAGAGCAGCGGAATGCCCCTGGCGGTGCAGGCGTTTCTATCCACATTGACCGGATTGCCCCGGACACACATGATGAGTTTCAAATCCGGGCAGGCTTCAATCACCCGGGCGGTCACCTGCTCAAATTCCACGATGAAGATCTCTGCGCCCCGTAAAAGTGCGATCAGCTCGTCCTCGGACATAAGCCTTTTTTCCATGGCCCAGCCGCCCACGGTGACATCGCACATCTCTTTGATCTGGGAAAGATAGGGCTCCATCACCTCTGCCGTGATGACGCATTTTGGTTTTGCCATATCCCTCACCTCTGTCCGTACTTGTTCATGAAGAAGTCATACATGAAAGCGATGTCCTCGGGGCTCAGTTCCACACCGCCGCCGACGGCCTGGGTCCCGATGTAGACCTGCGCGGCTTTTTCAAGGACCGTGGCTGCCACCAGGGCTTCGTCCAGGTTCCTGCCGCATGCCACCGCGCCGTGGTTGGCGATAAGCGCCCCCATCCTTCCTTTAAGGGCCTCGGTCACCGCTTCCGCCATTTCACCGGTGCCGGGCAGGGTATAGCGGGCAACCCTCACGTCGCCGCCCAGGATCTGCACCTGATCGTCGCAGATGGGCGGTATGGGCTTATGGGCAGCCGCCATGATCAGTGCGTAAGTGGAGTGGGTATGCACCACCGCGCCTATCTCAGGCCTTTCAAGCAGGATCCTGGCATGCATGGGCGTTTCAACCGAAGGTTTCAGGCCGCCCTCATAGGTCAGGTCATGCATGTTGACAACCACCATGTCTTCAGGCCTGAGGGTTTCATATTTCATGCCAGACGGCGTCACAACCATGTAGTCGTCGTCCAGCCTTGCGCTGATATTGCCCCATGTTCCCACTACAAGATTGCTTGACGCGAGCTTTTTGGCCGCTTCACATACCGCCGCCTGAACTTGTTTGGCTTTTTCCTTGTCCATAATCATTCCTCCGTGCGCTGTTAAAATTTGATCCGGCTTCTTTGCTTCCAATAGAACGCCATGGCTTCCTGCAATTCCTTAAAGAGCCTGAAGACTTCCATATATTTGGCGTGTTTGTCCATATCGGGCTCAAAGACGGTCACTGGCTGGCGTGGGAATTGGGTGTAATCCTTCACATATCCCAGGGCCACCTGCAGGACGCGGATGATGCCAAGGACACCCATTTCCTTTTTCTCGATCCGGCTGGCCGGTTTTCCGATCACATCGCTGAACATCTGACACACAAACGGGCTGACCGATGCGCCGCCCGAGAAGTACAGGGTATTGAACTTATCGCCAAAGGCCTGGAAACAGTCATAGAAAGAACAGGCAAGCCCTTCAAAGACGCTGCGCATCATATGCAGCTTCGAATGGGCCTGAGTCAGACCGAAGAAGCCGGCTGTGGCAAAAGGATTTTTAAAGGGAGCCCTCTCACCGCATATATAGGGATGGTAAATGAGCCCGTCGCATCCGATGGGGATATCCTTCAGCTTTTCCTCCAGTTCAGGGTAGGGCGTGTCCGGAAACAGCATGGCTTTTATGAAATCCATGGTGGACGCGCCCGAAAGGGTTGGCAGGATCCAGAGATAGGTACCCGGCACCACATTGTGCATGAGAAGGCCGCGCTTGTCAGTCTGATCCGTGTCCTTCGGGTCAAGGATGATCTGGTTGCTGAGGGTGGTGCCGATAATGGTACAGGAGTTGCCCACGTCCTTCACATCTGTGCCCAGGGCCACCGTACAGACATCGATGGCACCCTCGATGACCGGCGTACCTTCACGGATGCCGGTCAGCTCGGAAACCTCCCGTGTGATGGTTCCGATGACGCGGGTGGATTCCACTACCTCCGGCAGAACGCGTCGGCATTCCGACAAATCCAGGACATCCAGGATCCTCTGGCTGTATTCCCCCGTTCGGATATTGAACAGCGAGGTGCTGGCGTCGGTATAGTCGGTATAAACCTTACCGGTTAGTTTGAAGTTGAGCCAATCCTTGCAGTGCAAGGCCCATCTGATGCGCTTGAAGTTATCGGGCTCATAGAGCTTCATCCACTTGAGCAGAGCCGTCACGGAACCGGCATAGACCGCGTTGGTGCAGTCAACCCTGACGGCTTCGTTCAGCCCATCAATGCCCTCAAAATCAATGACCTTGGACCGCGTGTCATTCCAGAGAATGGCGTTCCGGACAGGATTACCGTCTTCATCGACAGGCCAGAGTCCGTCTCCCTGTCCGGTAACGCCCACACCCGCTATTTGATCCCATATTTTCGGATTACGTGCTTTAAGCGCATGTGTCATGCGACACATGCGCTTCCAATAGTCACTCATGTCTATTTCACTTGCTCCGTCAAAGGGTGTGTAGACAGAAACGTATTCTCGCTCTTCATCCAAAAGATTAAACTCGCTGTCCATGATTGAGGCTTTTATATAAGAGGTCCCCCCGTCAATGCCCAGAAAAAACTGTTTACACACTTTGCTCCCTCATTCCCTCTGCTGTCGTTGAGTGACTATCAGTTACCAAGCAATTCAATTATGCTGTCTGCCAAGGATGCTATGAGCAGGTTGCAGGATACCGATCCGGCATCCAGAACGCCCCTTGAACGCTCGCCCAGCCTGCTGGCCCGGCCGACCTTGGCCACCATGTCTTTGGTCGATTCCATGCCTTCCCTTGCGGCTTCCTTCATGGCCAACAGCGCCTCTTTGAAGCTCCTGTTTTCTTCAACGGCCTTGTTGTAAGCTTCGGTGGCAGGAATGAGCACGTCCATCAGGGTCTTGTCCCCGCGCTTGGCGTTGCCGAGTTCGGATACGCCCGCCAAGGCTTCGTTGATCATCTTTTTGAAAACATCCCGATTGATCTCAGGCTCATCCTTGCAGCTACGCGCCATCCTGTTGAAGAAGGTGCCGTAGAGAGGCCCCATGGAACCGCCTATTTCGGTAAGCAGGACACGGCCCAGGGTCTTCAGGGACTCGGACAGATCGGCTTCAACATCCTTCAGGCGCTCACCGCACATGGTAAAGCCCTTGTTCATGTTGATGCCATGGTCCCCATCCCCGATGAGACCGTCCACCTCGCTGAGGTAATCCTTGTTTTCCTGGATGGTTTTCACCAGGTTCATGACGATGACTTTGCCATCCTTGTTCAAGAACTTATCCATAATCCGCTTCCTTTCCTTATTTGCCAAAGACTTTGAGGCCCATGGAGTTGCACTCCAGGTCGAGGAGTTCCTTGAGCTCATCGTCCAGCTTCATAGCGGTGAACGTGGCACCCATCATTTCCAGGGATGTGAAGTAGTTGCCGACGAAGGACCTGTACACCTTGATGCCCTTTTCAGCAAGGAGTTCCTCGATCTTGTTGTACAGGATGTACAGTTCCATGACGGGCGTGGCGCCCAGGCCGGATACGATCACGGCGACCTCGTCGCCGGATACAAAGGGCAGATCGGGAACCACGTAATCCACCATCATCTTGGCCATCTCATCGGCGGTCTTGAGTTCGCAAACCTCTACGCCGGGTTCGCCATGGTGACCGATACCGACTTCCATGGTGCCGGGCTTTATTTCAAAGTTTGGATGTCCAACCGCAGGAATGGTACACGGCGTCAGTCCGATACCGATCGAGCGGGTGTTGTCGATGGCCTTCTGGGCCGCGGCGATGACCTCGTCCAGGCTTCCGCCGAGAGCGGCCTTGGCGCCGCCGATCTTCCACATGAGAACTTCCCCGGCCACGCCCCTTCTCTTATGGCGCTCTTCCTTGGGAGCCGAGGCCACGTCGTCGTTGGCTACGACGGTCTTAACTTCTATGCCGTCATCTGCCGCGAGTTCGACTGCCATCTTTACGTTCATATTGTCACCGGCATAGTTGCCGTACAGGCAGGCTACGCCTTTGCCTGAATCGGCTTCCCTAAAGGCGTCATAGAAAGCCTGGGCGGTTGGCGAAGAGAAGATTTCGCCAACAGCCACCGCGTCGCACAGGTTTTTGCCGATGTATCCGATAAATGCCGGTTTATGGCCTGAGCCGCCGCCTGTTACGACGCCTACCTTGCCTTTTATAGGCGCGTCCTTATATTTGAGAACCCTGGGGTTGGAGGTTGCCACCACAATATCGTTGTGGGCCTTAACAAACCCTTTCAGCATATCCTCAACAACCATGTCGGGTCTGTTGATAATCCTTTGCATATTCTCCCTCGCTTTCTTTAACATGCGTTATCCTTGAGAAAACGGCTCTCATATTCTTTAATGCGCTGGACCTTGGGCGCCGAGCCTCCGCCTTCAAAATCGCACTCCAGCCATTGTTCCACCAGCATTTTCCCTAGCTGAGGAGCGATGATCCGTGCACCCATGCACATGATCTGTACATCATTGCTCTTTCTGGAGCGCGCTGTGCTGAAAGGATCATGGCAAACCGCGGCCCTTATGCCAGGCACCTTGTTGGCCGTAATGCACATGCCTATCCCGGTGCCGCAGATCAGAATGCCTCTCTGGTGCTTTCCTTCCTTGATGGATTGTGCAACGGCTACCGCTATATCAGGGTACAGCACCGGTTTGTTGTCAAATGTTCCAAAGTCTTCTACCTCATATCCTTTCGCGATGAGCATCTCTTTTATGGCGTCGCGGAAGGCGCATCCGGCTTCATCGCATCCTATAGCTATGGAAATCATTGTATACCCCCCCAAATGATTGACTGGCATCACATGCCAGGGATAATGGCAACCTTGATGGAGTTGTCAGCACCGCTTCCGGCAATCTCAAAGGCTTTCTTCCAGTCATCCAGGCTGAATTTATGGGTCACGACGCCATCGGTGGGAAGAGAACCGTCAGCAATCCACTTGATTACCGATTCATAGCAGTACGGGCTGAGATGTGCTCCAAACAGGTTGAGTTCCTTAGTATCGGAGATGATGCTCCAGTCAACGGTTGTCAGTTCGCCGAAAACGGAGAACTCGACGAAAGTACCCATCTTACGGATCATCTCAAGGCCCTGCTTGACGCTGGAAGGATGACCGGTCGCCTCGATGTAGATGTCGCATCCATAGCCGTCGGTCATTTCCATGATCTTCTCAACAACATTGACTTCACGCGGATTGAGAACGATATCGGCGCCGAACTCCTTCGCTTTCTGCAGGCGGAGATTGTTCATGTCAAGAACAACCAGTGTGGCGGGATTACGCTTGCGGATGGCACCAACCATGCCAAGGCCCAGGGTACCAGCGCCTGACAGCACTACGAAGTCCTCGTTGCTGATATTCGCCCTGTCCACGCAGTGTTTGGAGCAGGAATAGGGCTCAATGAGCAATGCCTTTTCTATGGGGAGATCTTTGGGAACCTTATACTTGAGGGATCCATGGGGTAGGCGCATGTATTCGGCCATGCCGCCGTTAACGTTGTTCTGGAAGCCGTAAACGTCATGCTTCTGGCACATCCAATAACGGCCTGTCTTACAGAACTTGCATTCCCAGCAGGGAACGATCTGGTCGGAAACCACGCGGTCGCCAACCTGGAATTCCTTCTGGTCAGGACCTACTTCCACTACGATACCTACGAATTCATGTCCGGGTATCACGGGCGCCTTGATGTAGGGAGGATTGCCTTCTCCGCCCCAGAACCTGGCGGCACCGTGGTAAGCCTTTACGTCACCTGCGCAAACGCCGCAGCCTTCAACCTTGATGATGACTTCATCGCCTGTTGCGCGGGGAGTGGGAACCATCTCCAGGCGGTAATCGCCCGGTGCGTACGCTACCAACGCCTTCATCTTTTCAGGAATGTTACTCATCCTTCATACCTCCGTTTCATTTTCATTTTTTTGGTCTAATTCTATTGCCGGTTTCCAGGTCGAACAGGTGTGTCTTTTCCCCGTTGACTTCAAGTTTTATCTGTTCGCCCTGTCTGTAACGTGTCTCATCCTCCGTGATCATCATGACGAGTTCATCGCCAACGCGGACACCGATTCTTCGTTCTGCGCAGAGATCTTCGAACACAGCAACCCTGACCGGCGTACCCTTTGAATCGGGGCCGCCAACATAGATATCCGTGGGACGGACGCCCATCTTCACCTGCATGCCGTCCTTCAGCAGGTCATAATATCTCTTGGGGCAGAGAATCCGCAGGTCGCTGTTTTCGAAGGTGAAATAGAAGTCGTTCTCGTGCTTGATAATGGTCGTCTTGAGGATGTTCATGGGCGGCTCGCCGATGAATCCTGCCACAAATTCGTTGGCCGGGTCATCGTAGACTTCCATGGGGGTGCCGAATTGCTGGAGCACGCCCAGGTTCATGATAGCCATGCGGTCCGCCAGGGACATGGCCTCCAACTGATCATGCGTGACGTAAACCGTTGTACACTTGATTTCGTTGTGGAGACGCTTGATCTCGGTTCTCAACGCCTGGCGCATCTTGCCGTCCAGGTGGGACAGGGGCTCGTCCAGGAGCAGTATTCCGGGTCGGCGCACGATGGCGCGGGCGATGTTGACGCGCTGCTTCTGCCCGCCCGACAGGGAAACAGGCATCTTGTCGAGCAGATCCTCCACCTTAAGGAGCGGTGCGATTTCCATAACGCGTTTCTTGATTTCGTCTGCGGGAACACCCTTGGCCTTCAGGTTGAAGGCGATGTTGTCAAAAACCGTCAGAGGCGGATAGAGGGCATAGTCCTCGAACGCAAGACCGATGTTGCGGTCCTTCGGGTGGAGGTCGTTAATCCTCGTATCACCGATGAAAATGTCACCAGCCGTGATATCCTCAAGCCCTGCGATCATGCGGAGCGTGGTGGTCTTTCCGCATCCGGACGGGCCCAGTATGGCGATGAACTCGCCATCCTCACATTCCAGGCTAAAATTATTGACTGCAAATTCATTCTTGTCCGTTTTCTTTCTGCCTTTGTTTTCATATCGCTTATACAGATTTTTGATTATCAGCTTGGACATTATTGAACCCCCTTGCTCAGCTGCTCCTGCACAAGTCTGTATATGGCTGCCTCATCAGAGGTGCCGATAAACTGGGTCGTTTGTGCATTGAAGAATGTGGCTCTGTTGATTGGCAACTCGACATAGACATCCTGGTCCAGTTTGACTTTCAGATCATTGGGAGCGATCATTCGGAGGAATTGGTCGCCAATCTTGGCGATCAGGACGGCCTTGTTGCCGATGGACTCAAAGCTGTAAACCGTTCCGCGCAGCAAGCCTTCTTTCTTTTCGAAGGTGTATTTGACATTGTTGGGCCTGAATCCGATATGGTACTCCGTAGTGCCTGAATCGATCAACTTCTTGATGATTCCGGAGTTTTCAGGCAGGGGCAGCATGTAACCCTTCTGCAGTACTTCAACATAGTACTTGCCGTTATCTGCAATCAGGCGGCCGTCCACCAGGTTGATCTCGGGTTCGCCCACAAGGGATGCCACGAACTCGTTGCAAGGCGTGTAGTACACTTCCTCACGGGTTCCGACCTGAATAATTTTGCCCTCGTTGATGATGGCAATCCGATCGCCCAGGCTGACCGCTTCCAGGAAGTCATGGGTAACATAGATAACGGTGGAGTTGAAGCTGGACTGCATTTCCTTCAGCTCACTGCGCATGTGGTGGCGCAGTTTGGCGTCCAGGTGGGCGATGGGTTCATCCATCAGGAAGACGTTTGGGTTTCTGACCAAAGCCCGACCGATCGCCACGCGCTGCTTCTGTCCGTTGCTCAACTGGCTGGGCAGTCTTTCCAACAGATGATCAATCCTCAGGATCTGGGCAACGCGATGGACTTCCTTGTCTATGGTTGCATCGTCTTTCTTGTAGAGCGGGCTGCGCAAAGGAGATGCGATATTCTCATAAACCGTCAGGTTAGGATACAGGGCATAGTTTTCAAATACCATGGCCACATTACGGTGCGAGGGATCGACCTTGTTCATGATCTCGTCGTTAAACTTGACGACGCCCTCCTCAGGCATCACAAGACCCGCAACCGTGTTGAGCAGCGTGGTCTTTCCCGCACCAGCCGGTCCGAACAGAACGAAGAATTCATTGTCCTTGATCTCAAGGTTTACATTATCGAGAGCCGTAAACTTTCCAAATCGTTTGGTTATATTTACAAGTTCTATCTTAGCCATTTTCTCACCTTATCCCTTCACAGCACCAAAGCTGAGGCCGCGTACCAGATGTTTCTGAATCAACAGTGCGAATATAACAGCCGGGAGAGCTGAAACCGTCGCCGCAACAGCCATCTGACCATAGTGAACCGTATCAGAAGCAATGTACTTGAGCGAGGCAACCGTAATGGTCTCGACCTTTGTACCGCTCAACATCAGAGGAAACGTGAAGTTGTTCCAGGCGAATATGAAGGCCAAAAGGCTTGCGGAAACCAATCCGGGTTTGATCAGAGGCAGCAGCCTCTTGAGAAAGACCTGCCACCAGGTATAACCGTCCACCATGGCCGCGTGCTCAATTTCGACGGAAATATCTTCGAAATAACCGCGGATAACCCATATGAGCAGGGGCATGGTGATGAGCTGGTACACCCAAATCAGGCCGAAGTAGGTGTCGTAAAGACCAATCTTCTGATAGATCATGAACAGCGGGAGAACCACCAGGATTTCAGGCGCGAACCTGAAAGACAAGATTGTGAATGCCAGATCCTCTTTTTTCTTAAAATCGTACCGTGCCAGGGCATAGGCCGCAGGAACACCGGCCAGGACCGAAATCAAAACCGCTATGACCGATACGATGACGCTGTCGAAGAAGTACTTGAAGTAGTCTGTACGAAGAAGTACCGCTTCATAGTTTTCCAATGTGGGATCAAAGAAGAACGTGGTATTAAACATCTGAGCGTCAGACTTAAAGGATATCAGTACCATCCAGAACAGCGGGAACAGCGCGAATATGGCATACAGCGCCAGAAGTCCGTTCTTCACTGCGTTGTTGATCATTCTTTTCCGTCTCATGATTTACCTCCTTCTGCAACATTCCTACCGCTGGCTACTTTCTGTGAATACTGCCACTTCTTGACGATCTGCTTGGCCGCGATATTAACGATGACCCAGAGCACCAGGATATAGGGCAATGATGCACTGAATTTCTGGAAGGCAAAGCCCGTGTTGTAGGCCGTAACCGACAGGTTCATCAGGGTATCGCCAGGTCCACCCTTTGTGAGAGCGAATATGATGGAGAATTCCTGCAAGGAAGCCATGAGACGGAACAGTAACGCGATATAGATACAGGGTTTAATCATGGGCAGCGTCAGATTTCTGAAGTTGAACCAGGCGCTTCCGCCGTCAATCTTAGCGGATTCAAAGGGTGATTTGGGCAGCGACTGAATACCCGCAAGAATAAGAATGATAACGAATGGACAATATACCCATGTATCAATCAGTACTGCCGTGAACATGGCCGTCTTATGGGAAGCGGCCCAGGGGAAATTGTAAATGCCAAACAGGTTCAGGAATTTTTCAAGGATACCTACCGCGTTGTTGGTCATGAGCTGCCAGATGATTGTTGCAATCGCAGGCGCAACCATCAGCGGGAAGGTGAGCACAACTCTCAGGAACTTTGTAAACTTGTTTTCCGTGTTGCCGAGCAGCAATGCTATACCCAGTCCAAGGCCCATTTCTACGACTGTGGCAAAGAATGCATAGCGTATGGTAACCCATACCGCGTGCCAGAAAGCCTGATCCTTGAACATGTTAATCCAGTTCTTGAGCCCGATGAATTTATAGGTGGGCAGCCTGAAAGTATAGCTCGTGAAGGAATAATAGATTGCCATTGCGAACGGTATGAGAATACCGATTGTTATCAGCAGGGACGGCGCCATGATTAAATAAGGTCTGGCTTTTGTCAACCATGGTACCGTATTGAGATCGTTTTTGGCTGCATCTTTCTTTTTGAAAGCCATCTTCTTGCCTCCAATCCAGTTTCTTTTGAGGTTTTTGGGAATAAAAAACCAAACTTTGCAAAATTTTCTTCACAAAGATTTCGGAATGAAGCTATTGAGCTTTGCTAATGCACTCGTTTTTCAGGGATATTTATTCAGAATTTTTCCATCATCCATCGGTTGATGGAGAATCTATCATTGGTTGACTGACTCATCCACTCGACCTTATCATTGCGGCGGGAACAAACGGTTGGTTTTAGGAAGCCTATTGCGAGAATCTGTGTAAGGGGGAACTGGGGACATTAATAAAACTCAATAACCTCATCCCGCAATAACTGGTTCATTCAACTTCCTCGTCTCTCCTTTTAATTGGGATGCAGGCGGGGGTTTTTAGGCCCCCGGCCTTGCATCGCCTGATGTCTCGCAAGTCTCGCAATAAGAAACCTATCGCATTATTCAACTTCGATGTCTTCTACAATACGATTCAGTTTCTCTGTGAGCTGTTTCATCGCTTCCTCAGTGGAGGAGTACTTACCGGCAACCAGATCCTGCAGTGTGGCAGCCCACTCGGTTGTGGTTTCGAAGAAGTAGGGCTGAGGAGTGAACTGGATGGTCGCGTTGGGAAGACCCTTCTCGAGAGCTTCCAGATAGCCGTAAGCCTTGCCAACAACTTCCTTGTACTTATCGCTCTCGGCAACAGATTTACGAGGAGCGTCAACGCAGTTACCGTCGGTACCGGACCAGAGCATGAACTCAGGGCTGGTGAAGTACTGGATGAAGTACCAGGCAGCGTCCTTATTCTTGGAAGCAGCGTTCATAGCCAGAGACCATACCCAAACGTTGGACTTGGAAGCGGTTGCTCCGGGCGGCAGCGGAACGTCAACCCATGCGAGGTTGCCGGCTTCGGCTGAAGCACCGGCGGGATTCTGGAAGTAACCGTTACAGGTAGCGTCGAACAGCATTGCAGCCTTTCCTGCGCCGAGGTCAGCACCGGCCTGATACCAGGTGTAGGTGGACCACTGAGGAGAGCCGCCCTGCTTGATCAGCTTCACCCAGTAATCGGTCATAGCAATGGCCTCAGGAGAATCCAGCTTACATACGAGTTTGCCGTTCTCAATAGCGAAGTCCTGAGCGCCCCATGTTGCAAACAGCGACATGTAACCGGGGTGAATGGTAGCCCAGTTTCTTGTGCCGCGAAGCGCTATACCGTAGCTGCCGGGGCCGTTGAATTCCTGAAGCTGGGTAGCGATTGCAAGCAGTTCGTCGGTGTTCGTCGGAGGCTTAAGACCTTTTTCGTCAAAGACTCTCTTGTTGTAAGCCAGGTTGTTGATCTCATAACCCATGGGAATTGCCCACTGAGAGCCTTCGCCGACCTTGTGACCGGGAACGAGATCCCAACGGAGGGTTCCTACGATGGAAGGATAGAAGTCAGCAAAGTTGTAGTCAGGAGCTGTCTTGTTGGGATCGTTGATGTAGCCTTCCAGGGGCTCAATGTAACCGGCGGGAGCATACTCCCAAACCTGGTAGGCGCCTGTCATGAAGACGTCAGGATTACCGGAACGGCTGTTCAAAGCGGTGGTCAGCTTGTCGAAGTAGTTCTCTTCCGGAGTAACGGAGTACTGAACAGTTATTCCGGTCTTGGCTTCAAACTCAGGCAGTTTCTCGATGACTGCGTCAGCATAGGTGTGCTGGTTGAACATAACGTTCAGGGTGGTGCCTTCATAGGCGCGCCAGTTGAAACCTTCTGACGATCCTGAACCCGACTGGTTGTTGTTTGAGCCGGATCCTGATGACTGGCTTGGTGTAGGCGTTGCGTTTGTTCCGCCCTGGGAACCGCCACAGGCTACAAACACGAGAGCCAGGGCCAGAGTCATCACCAAGACAAGTGCCCGTCTGAATTTCTTCATTCAAAAATTCCCCCTTTTGATTTTTGTTTGTCGCTATCATGCATGAAGCCTTCGGCCTCCTGCATGGTGCTGACGTATGGATCGCATGCAATTACCATATCAGCTTCTTCATTTTCATTGTAATATCCAAAACCATGCCGCTAAATGGACTGGCTTTGTATTTTTTGCACAATATTTAATTGCGTCTTAGTTATTTTTTTATCAATGCTGCAATTCTATTTGATAAATTTAAAAGTTTTATTATAAAAATTTTGGGTACGTTCAGCTGACCTTAAATTTTTCAATGGATTCGCTGAGTTTTTTTGCAGCGTCGTCCAGTTGCTGCGCAAAGGACGACAACTGTTCGATGCTTGAATATTGCTCCTCGGAAGATGCGGTGACTTCCTGAGTGGATGCCGCAATCTGCTGGGAAACCGCCGAGATATTCTGTATGGACAGGATAGCGTCATCCTTGAAGCGATTCATCAGATCCACATCGTTGGTTATTTCGTCAACCTGTTTGGCCAGCGAACCGAGGAACTGGGATATTTTACCGAATATTTTCAAAGTGTTGGTTAAAGCGGCATTATGGTCCTGCAGGATGTTTTGGGACGTTTCAGCCCGTTCAACCGCCCGGGCGGTCTGTGCACCGTTATCCTTGATGATCTTTGCAATTTCCCTTGTAGCTGAGGCCGATTGCTCGGCAAGTTTCCTGATCTCATCGGCTACGACGGCAAAGCCTTTGCCGGCCTCACCGGCCCGTGCCGCCTCAATCGCCGCGTTCAGGGCAAGCAGATTGGTCTGGTTTGCGATGCCGTCGATGACGTTAATGATTTTGCCGATTTGTTTCGAATTGTCTTCAAGGGCGCGTATATCGGAAATAAAGCCCTGGGTAATCGCGATGGTTTCCCTCGCCTTATTTTCAAGGTCGCTGACCGATTTGTGACCCTGTTCCACCAGGGTGGCTGCCCCTTTTGAATAGGAGGCGATGATCCCGGCATGCCTGGATACCGAATTGATTTGGAGGGCAAGCTGGCGCATTTTCTCGGAGCCCTTCTCCGCATCCTCGGCCTGCTCCATGGCACCTTTGGAGATCTCGCTGACGGCGTTGGCCACTTCCTGGGAAGCCACAGCGGCCTCTCTTGAAGTCACCGCAACGGTATGGGCCGATTCAATCACAACACGGGCGGTATCGGCGGCGTTCTCGATGAGCTGGCGCATGCTGACGATCATGGAAGCGAACGCATTTGACAGGGCCCCGAATTCGTCTTTTCGATTGGTCTGGACGGATACGGTGAAATCACCGCCTGCCGCCTTGCTGGACGCATTGATAAGCCGTCCCAGCGTTCTGCCCACGCGCATGGCAAGGAAGAATCCGATGATAATGGAAACGGACACTGAAATGACGGTGAGCAACACCGTTGTCCCCTTGATGGCCTCGGCTGAAACCACGAAGTTCCATGAGGGAATCAGGCCTACCAGCACATAGCCTGTAGCGCCCACCCGTGTATAGAGGACAAAATGCTCTTCGCCTTTGTATTGATCGGCGAAGGCGCCGTATTCGGATTCGCTCTCAGAGATTTTCGAGAAAAAGTCCTCACCGATGATGGCATCCTGAGTGCCTGTAATATTGACAAGCGTCCCGGATTCTTCATCCATTCTGAACGCGATATCTCTGTTGTCGGGGCTTACCAGGTGCAGTTCGCTGCCGCTGCCGGGGTTGACACCCTGGAAAGCGTCGGCAACCAACCGGTCATTCGCGTCGATGATGATATAACCCCTTGTCTGGGACAAACCTGCACCCTTTATGGGTTGAATCAGAGACATGGCATAGGATGACGGACTGGACAACAGGGCGTCCAGTTGAAGGTGCTCGCCCACCCAAAGCATATTCTTCTCCTGGGCGGTATTCATCAGGGGATCTCCCTGCAAACTCTCAAATGCATTTTTAGCCAGGTTCGAATTATGGGTGATGACCGAACGGCCGTTTCCCAGTAGGACGGCAATTTCCGCTATTTCCGGATTTCTGGCCTTGAGCGTGGTAAGCGTTTGATTGAGGCGATCCCTGGCCTCAAGTATGGCAGAATTATACTGTTCATTGACGGATACGACGTATCTTTGAAAATCCTTGTCCTCGGAAATCTGTTTTGCCACGGCTTCTATATCGACCATGGAGTTTTCCAGGTATCTGGTGATCTGTTTGATGGTCTCCAGCGATGTTTTCTCAGCTGTTTCCCTGATGGATGAGGATGCCCGTACATACGAGAGGTGACCGAGCAGGACGATGGGCACAATAGTGAGCATAAAGGCCAGGATCAGTTTGGCGCGGAATGTGAGCAAGCCACTAAAAAGTCTCCTGCGCCCGGCACCATTCCTGGGTGCACTATTCTTTCCTGTTTTCATGGTATTCCCCCGTGCATTTAATAGATTAGGTCGGGCCATGGGATTCCCGGGCATCCCATGGCCCAACCTCAAAATATTCGCTTCTTTAATTGTAAGACGGATGGAAATGCTATTGAAATGCAATATGTTTATACTTGATTCACATTTTTTAGCTGCACGGGAGAAAAGATTTTTATTTTTTTTAGAAAATCATAACATTTTTTGAGTCCCCTTTTCCGACGCGTCAATCGTGCCGGTATACTTATCCTTATACTCTTTGCATGTCATTCCGGTATATTCCTTGAACACCTTGCTGAAATAATACGGGCTGGAAAACCCGATTTCTTCGGCGATTTCATAGATCTTTTTATTGGTGGTGACCAGCAACTTCTTGGCGATTTCCATGCGATAATCGGTCAGGTAGTTGCTGAAGTTGACGCCGGTTTCCTGTTTGAAGATCAGCGAAAGATAGCTGCTGCTGACCTGGGAGTATGCTGCCGCGTCTGAAAGGCTGATGTTGCTGGCATAATTGTTCTTGATGTAAGCAATGGTATTCTGGACCAGCGCCGAATAGCCTGACTCACGGTTAACTGCCGCGTCGGCAATGGCGGTGTACAACTCCTGTATATAGGTTTCCACGTTATCGACAAAGGGCATCACCAGGCAATTCTCATAGGAGAACTTGGCAGGGGACAGGGATGATGTCTGGTCGATGTTATGCTCCTCACAAATGGTCCTTGCCACGGAAAGCAGGTCGATGACGGCGTTCTTGAACGTACCGTAGCTTCTGAGCAGCTTCAGTTCATTGAAGATGCCTGCGATGTATTGCTTAAGGCCTTCCTTGTCCTTCCCTTCTATAAACGAAGACAGCTTGCTGTGGCTGATCCGGATGGTCTTGTCCTTCCCCTGGGCCATCTCCGGGTAAAACACCTCAATGGGCTGCTGGGAGAAGAAGCACGTCTTTCTGGCCTGTTCCGCCTCCGCTATCATGGCAGGAAACCGTTCGGGCCTGCCCGCGCTGCTCAGGCCGATCTGAACGACCACCTCAAAATACTGCTTAATGTTCCGGATCAACTGCTGCATGGACTTCACGATGTCCTGGGCTTCCTTGACCGAATCTCCGTCCTTGACGCATATAACAGAAGTAAAATAAAGTTGATCCTTATAGAAAATCATGACGGTCGAGGATTCGGAAAAAGCCTTTTCCAGCATGGTTTTTACGGTCTGGGAGAGCATTTTCCTGGAGTCCTCATGCAGCATGGATGTTTCACAGAATCCTTTGACAGCCATGTAAGTGCTCTCCGCAAACAGGCCAGGCGAAGGGGCCATATCGTCCGTGGCTGTGAAGTCGTCATTGGCGGGTTTCCCGAAAAGAAGATCTTTTAAGTAATTCTCCCGCTCCGCTTTGATGTCTGTCTCTTCCACAGCCTGGTCCTTCTCTTTCAGAGAAAGCTTCTGCAAGAGATCGATCAGTTTTTGCTCATTCATCTCTGACTTGAGGATATACTGGGTTGCGCCGAACTCCAGCGCCTTCTGGACATAGGAAAACTCGTCATAATGGCTTAATATGACGATCTGGATATTCTTTTTCCTTTTTCTGACTTCCTCAATCAATTTGAATCCGTCCATGACCGGCATCTTAATGTCTGTCAGCAGGATGTCCGGATTGGCCTCGTCAAACATTTCCAGCGCTTCCTTGCCGTTTGAGGCCTCCCCGACAATCTTGTACCCATGCGCTTCCCAGTCCATGGTGGTTCTCAATCCAAGCCGGACGAGGAATTCATCGTCTACGACCATTACCCTTTTCATTTATCGTCATTGCCCCCCTTGCAAAACGAACAGAGAACCCGGAATATTCACAGGTCTGTCGCTTAAGACGACTGTTTTTTCCCATATGCCGGCACCAAATAATTGGATGAAACGGTCTTGCCGGATCACGCGCCATGTAACCGGAGATGGAGTGTTTTTGTCCGCATCCATCAGCAAGCTGACGGTGGAACAGCTACGATACTATAATAAAACATCAAACTGAATAAAACAAATAATTTTTACATGGAATTTTTGGTACAAAGCCACAAACCGATATACTGCCAATAGTATACCTTTCGGAAAAGCCATGAATGGTTTATTTTACATGCATAGTCATTTCCCAGCACAATCCTGCCGTTGGGGTGTGGCGGTGGTCCGTTCATTTGAGGTATAATAACCATGAGTCGTAAGGGGGGCTTTTTATGGGTTTTCGATCCATTTCTTTTCGCATATTCATCGGCATGGCCGGACTCACTTTTTTCCTGCTGGCCACCATGTGGGCCACCAACCGGTATGTCTATCTGGATGAGTTCCGCAAATATGAGGTCGACTACAACGTCCTGGTCACCAACAAGATCAAGTCGCAGTTCGATTTTATGGCCGACATCATTCGCAGTACAGGCAACGCGCTGGGCGCGAACACCAAGGTGGTGGATTTGCTTACAAAACCCCAGTCCGGTTCCGACAAGGAGCTGGTAGAGCGGCGCAATGAGATCAGTTCTTTGCTACTTGGCACCATCGGTAGCCAGTCGTTCATCAAGGGCGCCCATATTGTCAGCGAACTGGGCTTTGTCTATTCCAGCACGCTTTCCATCGACGAAGAAGAGGTTTTTAACTTCGTTCATCAGTATTTCAACGTCATGCGGGAAAAAAAGGTGAAAGAGCTGTGGACAAAGGTTCACGAGGTGGAATATTATCCCGACAACTATTTCAGCGTCATGTCCTACATCTGTCCGGTCTACAATATGGACACGCAGCGGCTTATCGGCCTGATCGTCCTTGATATCGATTACCAGGTTGTCCGCGAAATGTTTTCGCTGTCCACCGTAGAGCTGGATGAGAAGATCATGGTGGTGGATTCGGAAGGCAATATCATTTTCAACCATCCCATCATCAGCAATTTTGAGCCTGTTCTCGAACAGTACCCGGAAATCCTTACATCCAGGAACCTGCAGCTTCGCGGACCGGTATTTGGAAGGGACAGCATCATCGTCACCGAAACCATCGAGATGGCTGACTGGAAGATCGTCAGGATGATTGAAGCCTTACCGCTTACAGCCAGGAGCCGCAGCCTGCTGTCCATTTTCAACACCATCCTGTTTATTGCCGCCATCATCTCCTTCACGTTTATTTTGCTTTCAACCCAGTCCATCACCAGGCCGGTCAAAACCCTGATACAGGCTTGTAAGCGCATTGAGCGGGGCGATTTGGATTTCAGGGTATCCCTCAACCTCAAGAATGAGCTGGGAATTCTGGGCGATACCTTCAACATCATGATGGACCAGATCCAAAGCTACTACAAGAAAGAATTCGAAGAGCAGAAACGCAAATCGGAGCTGGAATTCCAGGTGCTCCAGGCCCAGATCAATCCCCATTTCCTGTATAACACGCTGGACTCCATCAAGTGGCTTGCCGTGCTTCAGAACATGAACAATATCGCTGACATGTGCACATCGCTGATAAATCTTTTGAAATACAACCTGGCCCAACCGGGAACCCTGACGACGTTAAGCGAAGAAGTGGAAAACCTGAAGAATTACATTCGGATTCAGAAATTCCGTTACGGTGACACTTTCGAGTTTTCGACCCAACTGGATCCGGAAACCTGCGACTGCGAAATCCTGCGTTTTGTGCTGCAGCCATTGGTCGAAAACTGCATCCTCCACGCCTTTGAGGATATGGAAGACAAAGGGTTTATCAAAGTCCTGTCCTTCATTGATAATGACAAGTTGCACATCGAGGTGATAGACAACGGTTCAGGAATGGATCTGGCCACGGTCTACACGCTTAACCAAAGTGATTCCAATAAAGGAAAACGCTTTAATACCATTGGCATCCATAATATCAAGGAGAGGATACGTCTCCAGTACGGAGAAGGGTATGGCCTGTACTACATCAGCGAGCCCGGTATCGGCACCATTGCGGAAATGGTTCTGCCTGTCATCAAGAAAAGGGTACCGCAATAACCCAAACGGTCTGAAGCAGGCAGCCGACATAAGGCATCTCCCCGTGGAGATGCCTTATGTGTCCTTCGGCAACTTGTCAATCCAACAGATCAATGAGCCAGAACAGGGGTCCATAACGATACAGGAATCCCCTCGGCCTGTAACGGACGGGATATCGGAATCCGGGTACGATGACCGGACCGTATATCGGCCGACGGATGATGGGATAACGCCTGGGAAAGCGCCTGCCTCTGAAGGAGCCCGGATCAAACCCCTGGGATACACCATCCGGCATCATAAACACCTCGTGCTTCACATGCTCCATAAACCAGCATATGCCTTAAAGGACAAGAGGGTGACTGGATAAAACCCATCCATGTATCTTGACAAGTACATTGGAATTTGATAGCATACTAAACAAACCAGCCAAATGCGATGACAGGGAAAACACGCTGCTTATGCGGCTCAGAGAGCTGTTGGCCGGTGCGAAACAGCGCGCAGGGCAGAAGGTGGACTCCCCCTTGAGCAGCCATCCGAACTCCGGAGGCAAGATCGTTTCCGGAAAGTAGGCGTGGACGGACTTCCCGCCGTTACAACGGGAGGGCATTAACCCGGATGACCGGGCGGATGCCGAATGAGTGGGCCAATTTGGGCCAATAGAAGTGGTACCGCGGAAGTCAGGCTTTCGTCTTCTTGAATGAGAAGACGGAAGCTTTTTTAATGATATAAAACACGTCAGGAGGATTGTGGTATGAAACTGGCTTTTTCGACCCTGGGATGTCCCGATTTTGACTGGCCGGATATCTATTCCATGGCCAAGGACTTTGGATTTGACGGCATCGAAATACGCGGACTGGGCAGGGAAATCTTCGCAGTCCGGGCAAAACCCTTTACGGAAGCAGAGCTTCCTCAGACCATCAAGAAGCTGCAGCAGCTGCGTCTGGAGATACCCTGCCTTTCGTCGGGCTGTTGCCTGAAATTCGCCGACAAGGCTGATGAAAACCATAAGGAAATCGTCCAGTACATAGAGCTGGCCGCAAAACTTAAAACTCCCTATGTCCGCATCCTGGCGGACAAAGAACCCCAACCCCAGGGTGAGGTGAACGACGAGGTCGTTCTTACCTCCATAAAGAAGCTGGTTCCCATTGCGGAGGAAAAAGGAGTCACCCTGCTTGTGGAGACCAACGGCGTTTACAGCGATACCCGCAGGCTCTGCAACCTGCTCAACGCTATCGGAAGCGATGCCGTGGGAGCCCTTTGGGATCTCCATCACCCCTACCGCTACGCAGGTGAAACCCCTGGTCAAACCGTCCAGAACCTGGGCGCTTATATCAAGTACGTCCACATCAAGGACTCGGTAATGGAAAACGGCAAGGTTTCCTACCGCATGGTCGGAGAAGGGGATCTCCCCATCAACGATTTCATCATGGCTCTCCGATCCATCAACTATGCCGGTTACATATCCCTGGAATGGGTCAAGCGCTGGGCGCCGGATCTGGCCGACGCCGGCGTGGTATTCCCCAACTTCGCCAATTATATGTCCAGGTATCTGAAAAAAGATGCAAGAAGGGGCCGGCTGTATACCAACAAGGCGGGCACGGGGCAGTATATCTGGGAGAAGGATATTCTCATCGACCTGACCTTCCCGCAGGTGCTTGACCGCGTTGTCGAAGAGTTCCCCGACCAGTACGCCTTCAAATATATCACCCATGACTACACCAGGACATATGCCCAATTCCGGGATGATGTGGATACCTTCGCCCGCGCCCTGATCGCACTGGGCGTAAAGCCCGGCGATCATGTGGCCATATGGGCAACCAATGTGCCCCAATGGTTTATCACCTTCTGGGCCACCGTCAAGATCGGAGCGGTCCTTGTAACGGTCAACACAGCCTATAAAATCCATGAGGCCGAATACCTGCTGCGTCAGTCGGACACCCACACCCTGGTCATGATCGACGGATTCAAGGACTCAAACTATGTGAGCATCATCAAGGAACTCTGCCCCGAGCTGGAAAACGCCGAGGCCGGAAAACCCCTGTATATCAAGCGTCTTCCGTTCCTCAGGAATATCATCACCATCGATTCGAAGCAAAAAGGCTGCCTGACATGGGATGAAGCCTTGGCCCTGGCCGACAAAGTGCCCATCGAGGAGGTTTATCGCCGGGCCTACACCATCCATAAGGACGATGTCTGCAACATGCAGTATACCTCAGGCACCACCGGCTTCCCGAAGGGCGTCATGCTGACCCACTACAACGTGGTGAACAACGGGAAGACCATCGGCGACTGCCTGGACTTCTCCACGGCGGACCGGCTGCTGATCCAGGTTCCCATGTTCCACTGCTTCGGCATGGTCCTGGCCATGACGGCCGCCATGACCCATGGCGCCACCATGTGCCCCATTCCCTACTTCTCGCCGAAAGTGGCCTTGGAATGCATCAACAAAGAAAAGATAACGGCATGCCACGGTGTGCCCACCATGTTCATCGCCATGCTGGAGCATGAGGACTTCGCCAAGACCGACTTTTCCCACATGAGAACCGGCATCATGGCAGGAAGCCCATGCCCCATCAAGGTAATGCAGGATGTGGTGGATAAAATGAACATGAAGGAGATCACCATCGTATATGGCCAGACCGAAGCTTCCCCCGGATGCACCCAGAGCCGCGTGGACGATCCGATTGAAGTCAGGGTCAACACCGTTGGCCGTGCCCTGCCCGGCGTGGAATGCAAGATAGTGGATCCGGTCACCGGCAAGGATCTGCCGCCCAACACCGACGGTGAGTTTGTCGCCAGAGGCTATAATGTCATGAAGGGATATTACAAGATGCCTGAAGCCACGGCAGCCGTCATTGATGCGGATGGCTGGCTGCATACGGGAGACATGGCCAGGATGGATGAGAACGGCTACTTCAAGATCACAGGCCGAATCAAGGATATGATCATCCGGGGCGGTGAAAACATCTATCCCAAAGAGATTGAAGACTTCATCTACACCCATCCCAAGGTCAGCGATGTCCAGGTTATCGGCGTACCTGACAAACAATACGGCGAGGAGATCATGGCTTGCGTCATCCTCAAGGAAGGCGAGGAAATGACCGCCGAGGAATTGAGGGACTATGTACGCACCCACATGGCCAAGCATAAGACGCCCAAGTATGTGGAATTCATGAAATCCTTCCCCACGAACGCAGCCGGCAAGATCCTCAAGTACAAGTTGCGCGAATGGGCCGTGGAACACCTGGGCCTCATCGCCGAAAGCCAGATCGAAACCGCATAAATCATATGACAAGAAGAAGGGCGGCACCTGAGGCCGCCCTTCTTTTCAACAGGGAATACGGTATTCCTCTTCAGGATATACGGTATTCTCCTGCCTCCCCCCCCTCAAACATCACGATACAAGCTCCTGCAGTTCCCTGCTGAGCCTGCCGATGTTTGCCATAGCTTCGTGGATCTGCGCAATATTGTTGTTCTGGTCTTCCAGCGTGGCGAGCACTTCCTCTGTGGAAGCCGCATTTTCTTCCGATATGCTGGCCACATTCTCTATCTGCTTCTGGATTTCTATGAAGATTTCAGTCACCTTCCTGGTGCCTTCAAGGCCTTCAAGCAGTTGGCGGTTCGAATCCTCCACGGAATCCTTCATCCGGCTGAAGAAGGCCGATATGTTTTCCAGGATCCGGTTGCCTTCGCGGACGGCCGCATCCCCTTCATAAACCCTTTTGAGGGTATCCATGGAGCGTTCGGTCAGCTCCTGGATGATGCGGCTGATATTGTCGGCAGTCGCTTTGCTTTGCTCCGCAAGCTTCCTGATCTCATCGGCAACAACGGCAAACCCTTTGCCCTGTTCCCCAGCCCGCGCCGCTTCGATGGCCGCGTTGAGAGCCAGCATATTGGTTTGCTCCGCTATTTCCAGAATCTCGTCCAAAGCCCGGTTAACCCGCTCCATGCTTTGGTTCAGCTCGTTAACCGTTGCCTTGGCAGAGCCCACGGCGTTGCTGATAACCTCATTATGCGCCACCATTTCGGCAATTTTCTCGTTGCCCTGTTCAATGGTTTTCGCCATTTCCTTGGACTTTTCGGCTATGGATCCCGAAATGGCCTGGGTCTGGTTGACCAGATCCATGGAGTTGTTCATAGCTTCATTGGTTTTGTAGATGCTCGAGGCTTCTTCCTGGATGGCCTTTGCCATTTCGTTCATAGACATAAAAATGCCCCTGCTTGATTCCTTCGCGGCACCAATGGTATTATTAACGGTTTCAATATGGATGTTCAGGTTCTGGGAACCCGTCTCAACCTGGGCGAGCACATTCTGGAGCCTGGCTACCAGTTCGCCAACTTTATCCGTTTCAGCAGCAGCGTTTTTAACCAGTTCACCTGCCCATTTGGTGAGGAAATGCAAAATCACCATTGCGCCGTTATAAACAAGGAGCACCTTTAAAAACTCGACAAACCGTATACCTTCGCCCGTTGTGCCCATAAAGATATCCCCGGCCAGGATGTACACCACAATGAGCAGAACATTGGTAACGGCACCAAAAACCAGGACAAGCTTTTCATTGAAATACAACGCGATCATGGTAATGGATGCAAAGACAATATAATGGTTGCCCAAATCGAATCCGGATATCAGGAAATAGGCTACCATGGCCACAAACGGAAGCAGTCCGAAAAGAAGGGATTTGATGAACCGGGGGAGCTTCAGAAAATAAAGGCCTGTGGCCAATCCCCCCACCGCCAGGGATTTGACGATATCGACCAGCCCGTCCACAAATCCATGCGAGATGATGGTCAGGGCAATATAAACGACGACAACACACCATATGGCAATCAGGTTGACTGCATCCACGCGCTTCAGATCGTAGCTCGATTGTTTGACCACATTTACTACGCCCATTTTGCGAGTACCCCCTGTTTGAATCTTATCTATAAACTTGAACAACAATTATTTTTTACCACTATATTTTTTATCGAAACAATTATGTAAATATCTTTATTATTCTTGCAAAATCTGTTGTTCGCTGATGGGCGGCAACTGGCCTGTTACCGTCTTTTCCTTTTCCAGCCTTTTGTTCGACGTCAGGTAAAGGACGCCCTTCGGGCGGCTCAAGAAGTCTGTCACAACTTGTCACACTTGTCCATCTTTTGAATAAACTATATCGGGGAATGGTTCCTCGGGACCATTTCCGCATGGGGGCGCCTCACCTCCTTTATGCCGGGTGCCGGACTTGATTTAAGTCCGGCATTTAATTTTTAAAAAACACTTGACCTGATGGCGGGATTGCTGTATTATTGTATTAAGCGCTTAATACAATAATACAAAGGGGTGATCGGATGCCCTGGGACCTGAAACCGGACAGACCCATCTATACACAATTGGTCGAGCATATTGAATGGATGATACTTTCCGGGGTCTATCCTCCAGGAGCGAAACTTCCTTCTGTACGCGATTTGGCCAGGGAAGCCTCAGTCAATCCCAACACCATGCAGCGGGCGCTGGCCCAATTGGAGGAAGACGGACTCATCATTACGCACCGCACCAGCGGTCGATCGATAACGGAGGATTCGGAGATGATTCAAAAAGCCAGAATAAGAATCGCCAGGGAACAGGTATCGGAGTTCCTGGAGAAAATGAAGAAGCTCGGTTTTGACAAAAAAGAAATCCTGTCCATCATAACCGGCATGATCGAGGAGGTGGGGAAATGAACGCCATCCTGGAATGCAAGGGCCTAACAAAATCCTTTGGCAGTAAAAAAGCCCTGTCGGATGTCAACCTGACCATTGAGCGCGGCCAGATTGTAGGACTGCTTGGACCGAACGGCAGCGGCAAGACCACCCTGATTAAGCTTGCCAACGCGCTCCTGACTCCCACGTCGGGAGAAATACGCATAGCCGGCATGAAGCCCGGCATCGATACCAAGAAGATCGTGTCCTATCTCCCGGAACGGAATTACCTGAACGACTGGATGCGCGTCCATGATATCATCGGGCTTTTCAGAGATTTCTACGTGGATTTCAAGCCGGAAAAGGCCTATGACATGCTCAAGAGGCTCAACATAAATGCCGGCGACAAGCTCAAAACCATGTCCAAAGGCACCAAGGAAAAGGTGCAGCTCATCCTGGTCATGAGCAGGGAAGCGGAACTTTATCTTTTGGACGAACCCATCGGCGGCGTGGATCCGGCTGCCCGGGATTATATCCTGGAAACCATTATCAGCAATTATAACCCCAATGCGACCGTCATTATTTCCACCCACCTGATCGCGGATGTGGAAAAGGTGCTGGATCATGCGATTTTCATCCGCGACGGCCAGGTGGTGCTCTCTTCATCTGTCGACGCGATCAGGGAACAGGGAAAATCAGTGGATGGTCTGTTCAGGGAGGTGTTCAGATGCTAGGCAAACTTTTGAAATATGAGCTTAAGGCCACGGGGAGAACCTTGCTGCCCATATATGCCGCCCTGCTGATTTCTGCTGCCGTCACGAAGTTCATCTCGCTTTTTTCAGGCAGCGGCGACAACATTCCAACATTCATCAGCGCTTTCCTTTATATTTTGATCCTGGTTGGCATGTTTGTGATGACCTTTGTAGTCATGATCCAGCGTTTTAACAGGAACCTGCTGTCCGACGAAGGATATCTGATGTTCACCCTACCCGTTGAGACCTGGAAGCATATCGTCAGCAAGCTTTTGATAGCCATATTCTGGAACGTGGCCAGCTTTGTCGTAACATTTGCTTCCATCATCGTCATGACCTATGATGAAATCTTCGTGGAAGGGCTTTGGCCGCAAATCGCCCGGGGTCTGACCGAGTTAGCCCTTGTTTTGGGCCCGGATTCGTGCCTCGTCATATTGGAAATCATTCTTGGGAGCATCGCCTGCATGGTTTTCGGAACCCTGATCATATACGCCTCCATCGCGCTGGGTCATTTGTCCAATCGGCACAGGACCATGGCTTCATTGGGCGCTTTCCTAGGGCTGACCGCTTTTGCACAAATCCTGTTTGCCTGCCTGACCCTCATCCCGAATGTCAGGGTGCTGCAGCACTACATGGATACGCTGCAGGAAAGCCTGCAGACTTCCATTGCACTGTTCCATTATGTCATGTGGTTCACCATCGGGTTCTTCGCCTTCCTGTCGGTGGGTTATTTCCTGATTACCAACCATATTCTGAGCAAGCGACTGAACTTGGAATAACATTCGTCAACCGGTTAAGCGGCATACCTTCAAACGGCATAAAGAGACCTGAAACAGGTCTCTTTCCCGTTTTACCCGGCTTTATCGTTTTTAGGCCCGGTGAATTTCCGGAAGAACTTGGGGTATCCCGTTCCGTCCCATTTTTCAAGCTTTTCCGAGTATTCCATATAGATACGTTCCGCCTTTTCAGGTTCCAGGCGGCCTTGCTCCACTTGGCTGTCCAGGAATTCCTTGCAGTCCTTTTTCAGCTTTTCGCGCTTCTGTTCAAGGGTGAGTTTGTTAAACGCATGGATCTCCGCGATGCGCTTATCGATTTTCCGGATGATGGCTTCAGCTTTCTCCTTTGAAATCTTGCCTTCCTTTAGGAGCCTCTGAACCTCGCTTTTCTTGTTTTCCAGCACGCTCAGTGGATCCTTTACAAATTCGCAATTACACCCTTTTCTCCGCTTCCGGCCATTCTCTATTGGATTCTGCTTTTTCATATCCCGGTTTTCAGGAGCCTTTTTCTGATATTCAGGCTCCCGCATTTCCGGCTTTTTCTCCTCCCTGTCCAGCTTTTCCTGGCGTACCGGTTCCTTGTTCTCATTGCCGGGAGCTGCGGCAAAAACCGGTGTTGTCACCAGCAGTCCGGCAACAACGGCAGCCGCCGCCATACGGCTCATTCCCATCTTGATCACCTCCATCATTATTTTCTCCGGATTCATTCAAGTCATAGGTGACAATATTTAATAATTCATGTATACAAAAAACATTTTCTCTTGGCAAAGCCCCACTGAAATGCACATTACAAAATCATTCAACGAAAGTTGCCGTTAACCCCGGTAAATCCGGCGGATGGATAAGGCGTAATCCGGCTTTGTTGACGCAAAAAATACCGATGAAGATTCTCTGGACGCTAAATGCGAAAAAAGAGCCAATCTGAATGGCCGCGCTGCCTAATGGATAACTTATGCTTGATTCGGTCCTTCCATAAGTGTTAAAGTTATAGGTATGCGGGAAGTTTGATAGGGGTGATTCATATATGAAGCAGACATACAGGATTAAGGTAGCGGGCGTGGAAAGGGATCTGCCGCTTTGCAGCATCAGCAAGGATCTCAAGATAGCGGCATTCGTGATTCTTGGCGACGTGGAACTGACCACGGCTTGCGCAGCGGAACTGATTAAGAAAATCCCGGAGCATGATATCATGATAACGGCCGAAGCCAAGGGAATACCGCTGATCCATGAGATGGCCCGGCAGATGAAAGCGGAAAAGTATCTCGTGGCAAGAAAGGCTCAGAAGCTTTACATGCAGGAGCCGATCAATGTGGAGGTCCAATCCATCACCACCGCAAGGAAGCAGACGCTCTACATCGATAAAAACGACGCCGAATGCCTGAAAGGCAAACGGGTCCTCATCATAGACGACGTCATCAGCACAGGAGAGTCCATTTTCGCCGTGGAAAAGCTCGTGAAGATGTCGGGCGGCACGGTGGTTGGAAAGGCCGCCATTCTGGCAGAAGGCGATGCCAAATATCGGGAAGACATCATCTATCTTGAATACCTGCCCCTGTTTAACGCGGAGGGTGAACCCATTGAAAAGTAAGCCACAGGCATAAGGGATTTTGACGGTTGCCAGAAAAAATGTGAATAAAAGGCTATGAATATCATTCATAGCCTTTTATGATATGAAGATTGCCTCCGGTCGCATAATGGTTCTTTAAGAACCATTACGTATTCTTTTAATATTTCAGTCTTTGGGGGGGCAAAGACATTAAGGGTTTATATCGAATAACCACCCGGAGTTATATAAACCCTTAAATCATATTATATTCATTCATCAAGCGCAATCAAGTGATATTGGTCATATTTTTGAATGCATTTTGCACTGGTTTTGGCGGTTAAGGGTCATTCTCCACCCTGTATAGCAACATTTTCCATCGGCATGCAGGCATGGACCATAAACCCTTTGCCATCCTCAAAGCCGCTGAACGAAACATGTCCTCCCAGGCTTTCGGCGCGTTCCTCCATTCCCCTGAGCCCATTGCCCTTGATAATTTTCTTGCAGCCATTTCCGTTATCAATGATATGGATATGCAGGAAACCCTCTTTTTCCTTTATAGACACCGTAATCTGATCGGCTTTTCCATGCTTGATGGCGTTGGTGGTGGCCTCCTGGCATATCCTGTAGATGGCTTTCACCATCTCGTCCGTCAGTTCCCCTTTACATTTTGAACGGAGCACTTCCATTCTGACGCCGATCTCGGCCAGGCGATCCGCCATTTCAGCCAGCAGGGACCAGAGCGGAGAATGGTTCTTCTTGGGCTCCGTATGAGCCGCGATCTCATCGATACCCTTGTCAATATCGTTGATAACCTGCCTAAGCCTCATCATGGCTTTTTCAGGTTGTGTGTCCAGGATCAGCCGGTTGCTTTCCAGGGTGTGAAGGGCAAGGTTGAGGGAATGGCCCAGCACATCATGGATCTCTTTGGCCAGGTTGTTTCTTTCCTCGATGGTGGCCAGGTGGCTGGTCTGCTCCTGCAGCATCTTAATGCTGTTATTGAGCATCATCAGTTCTTCATTCTTCTCCTTTAGGTGTTTAATGGCGGTTTTCAGCGCGGTGTCGTCATGGACCACGCAAATGACGCCGGCCCTGTTCCGGAATAAGGAATTGGCCGAACGCATGGTCACCGTGTACACGCCCTGGTTATGGTTAACCTCCAGGACCCTTTCCTCAGTGGCGGGCTCCCTTAAGTGCTGTGCCTCATGTTGGCAGGCATCGTATATTGCCTTGAAGATATCCTGGTCCATCCTCTCGCAGGCCGGATTCCGATACGCCACTTTTCCTGCGCCGTCCATGATAAAGACCGCCTCACCGTACAATTCCAGGCTCCGTTTGATACCAAGCGACATCACGTCGTGTATTCCCACCCTGACCGCCCCGAAGAACAGCAGGCTGAAAACAGTCAGTGCCATAATCGGCCCGATGGGCGACACATAAGTAGGCTGCCGAAGGGAAATCATGATTTTCAGCGTGAAAGACGCCATGCCCGCCGCTACCATAAATATTTCAAATAGCGACATTTTGGAGCTCTGGGCTATAATAGCCGAAAGCACAACACAGGCGACAACCCGGATCAGGTATTCAATACCGGAATTGAACTTGTAAAGCACGCCGGGCCTGATAATCCCGGAAACCTGTTCAAGGATCATGGACTGTCCTGCAAACAGGGAGATGACGAAGGAGATGACAGGGATAAGGTAGACCGCCAGGAGGAAATAACGGCTCAAGCCTTTTTTCCGCAATAGGACCAGCCCGAAACACATGAGGGAGACCGAACACAGGATGCCGGATGATGACGAAAGGATGGTGAAAAGATACTGGTTGTCTGTTCCCTGGGCCAGCAAGGCGAAAAAGTCTGCTCCCAGCGAGATGATCGCAGAAAAATGGACAGCGATATAGTATTTCATCGGTCCGGTCTTGATGGAGGTATGGTATATGAACGCCAGATACGCGGATAGGGCCGCAATGCTGATGAGGTTTAACAGAATGCTTGTGGTCGTAGTGCCACCTCCTGCTTTCCCTAAGCTCCGACGGTCTCAGATGATGTTGTGCTTCAGCGCAAACATGACCAATTGTGCCCGGTTTCCTGTACCTGTGATCTCCAGGAGACGGGTTACCTTGTTCTTAACCGTTCCGCTGGCATACCCGAAGATCTCGGCAATTTCGTTATTGTTCTTGCCTTCGCTGATGCATTTGATGATCGCGATGTCCTCTTCTTTAAGGGCAGCCAGGATCTGATCCCTCTTTTTGTCCTGGGTCCAGTTCTTGCAAGCGGTATCCAGAAGCTCCCTCAACTCCCCGCCTAAAACCTGGTATCCCCAATGGACGCACTGGATCAGAACTTTCAGGCGATCCGTTGGCGTATCCTTCATCAGGTACGCATCCGCACCGTTCATAAAGGCTTTGAAGATATGGCTTTTCTCCTCCAGGGAGGTCAGGATGATCACCTTGATGTTCGGATCAAATTCCTTTATCCTGGAAACGGCATTAACACCGTCCAGCCTGGGCATCTTAATGTCCATTAAGACAACATCCGGCCTGATTTGCCTGCACATTTCGCAGGCCTGGAAGCCATCATGGGCAATCCCCACAACCTCAAATCCGTCGAAGCTTTCCAGAACCATTTTCAGGCTGTCGGTCAGCAGAGCGTGATCATCAGCTATCAAGACGCGTATCATAACCCCAAGCCTCCTGTTTCAGCATCCATTTTTCCATATCTTCAAGGCTTTCGCACCCTTCACGCTCCGGGTTCAGTTTCTTTACCGTGGCACGAATTTCCTCAATAACGCTTCGGGTAATGTCCAGCAACTGATCGTTCATCATCCTGACTTTCTGTTGGAAGTCCGGTCCGGATGCCATCTCAGCCTCAAGCTGCATTACATCGTGACGGACCCTATTGATATAGGCGTTGGCCGTGGCGTTGACCTTGTCCAGTATTCTGGCCCTTTCCTTCTCCATGGCCAGCTGCCGCACCGCCCTTACCACCCGTTGCTTCCTTGCGAAGGCCAACTCCAGCTGCCTGTTCTTCTGCGACAGTTCCGACTGCAGATTGACCAGCTCCGTCACATCACGGAGGTTAATGATCTTCCCTATCACTTTCCCATTCGTCTGAATGGGCGAAATTTTGTACTGAAGATGGACGGTGTCATCTATCGTTATCAATCCCTGGGACAGGACGCCGGGTTCACACCACGTTCTCACATCCGGGAGCTTTGTCAGAATCTCATTAAGCCTGTCAGACAGTTTGATGGTTTTCAGCCCATCATGGATGTGAATGATATGATCCTTCCTGTCAAAGATGATGACAGCCTCTGAAAACCCATAATGGATGTCGGCGCGGGATATATATTGGGCATCCCGGCTAAAAAAGGGCATAGCTTTCAGCTTGACGGCCAGGACACAAAGAAGGATGATCAGATGCATATTGTCATAGAGCACATCCCTGACGAACAATTGCTGAATTGAAAACGTCCCCATGCACAGCAGTAAAAAGGCAAACAGCACCGAAGCGGCGGTCAGTTTGCGGCCACGGCGTTCCTCATATAGTATGATGACAACCGATAGGACCATACAGAGCGTTCCCGGTGCAACCGCATACCAGATGGCCGCATCCTGGTATTGCGCTTCAAAAGGCCTTTCTAACATGACAAGGTTTTCCGCCCATGGCCTGTTCATCAGGGGAAAAACCACCTGTCCCACGGAAACCAGATGGACGCATAATGCCAACCGCTTAAGCCAGCGCTTTTCCACATAAACCCCGGTGAAGAAGAGCATGGCCGTCGCAAGAAGATAGGCGCTGGTCGCCTTAATGGTCGCCAAGTGCCTGAACATGTCCGGCGATGTGGTGTAATAAGCCAGCAAGGAACTGGTTTCATGGGCCAACCCAAAAAACATCATGTAAATAAAGGATCGCTTGGTACCGAGGGATGCTTTGTTCGTCAGTACCAGGGAACAGGCACAGCCGGACAGGGCTATGCAGCAGGTAATCAATATACCCAATAGAAACCTGTCATGAATGAGGAAGCCCATATGCCAAACTCCAACAATAGATCGGCAAATTTCGCCTTTCTGTTTACATTATACACCAAGTCACAAATGCCTACAAAATCCATCTATCCATGACAAAAGAGGAACCTCCGGGCCGGCTTATCTGTTTTTATGCCGGTTTCACCATTTTCCGCAAGAAAGTTGAAATTCGAATCGGGAACAGATATATTGTAAACATATCCCGAATCCCATCCGGGCAGGCGCATCCCGTAAGCTTGTCTTGGGAAAATATTGCTTGGTGACACACGATGAGGAAAGAGATCGAAAGGAAATTTCTCGTAACCGGCAACGCATATAGGGAAGGAGCGACACGCAGTAACTACCGGCAGGGCTATATCGTTACCGATCCCAACAGGGTTATCCGGGTCAGAACCGATGGCCTTAAAGGCTATCTGACCATAAAGGGACCTTCCCAGGGGGCATCCCGGACAGAGTACGAGTATGAGATTCCTTTGTCCGACGCGGAAGACATGCTGGAAAGGCTGTGTGAAAAGCCCCTGATCGAAAAAACCCGCTATACGCTTGTCCATGACGGCATGATCTGGGAAGTGGACGAGTTCTATGGTGATAACCAGGGGCTTTGCATAGCTGAGATTGAGCTTGAACGTGAAGACCAGCCATTCACCCTCCCCCCCTGGGTCGGCCGTGAGGTAACGGCCGATCCCAGATACTACAACGCGTATCTGGTTAAAAACCCCTATAAGATATGGAAACATGAGGGTTAATGCCGGCCGGCAGGTTGCCGCCGTATACCTCACCGGTACAGGCACAGGATCCGTGCTGCCTCAATAGAATACTGTTGAGGTGGTATAAGGTGAGTTGCGAATTCATTAAGTCTCAGGAATTGAAGGACACGTTCTATTACAGAAGAACGCCGATGGTCAACGTCAGACTGTCATTGCCGCACATGGATGGGCAGGATTACGCCACAGCCAGGTTCAACATGTACTACCGGCAGAAGGCAAGGGCCAGTTTCAACTATGCAAGAACCCGCCTTTATCCCCAGGCAGTCAGGCAATACCAGTATGCCGCGTCGCAGGAGTTCCCCTTCCATACCTACGAACTGATCCAGACTTTTGAGCCGACCTATTGTAAGAAACCCATCGTCAGCCTCTACTACGACCAATATGAATTCACCGGAGGCGCCCACGGTAATACCGTAAGATCTGCCGACACCTGGGATATGAGCCGCGGAACGCTCCTCAGGCTCAGCGATCTGTTCAAGGCGGGTTACGATTACAGGACCGTAATCATCCGGACCATTGAGAACGAAGCCCTGCGCAGGCAGGAAACCGGTCAGGTTCCTTACCTGGACGACCTGGAAGAAAACATCGTCAAATTCTTTGATGAGAAAAACTTCTATCTTTCCGAGATCGGCGTCGTGATTTTCTATCCGCTGTACACCATCGCCCCCTATGTCGCCGGCATCCAGACCTTCACCGTGCCCTGGATCCTGTTCGGGAACAACCTCAGAATCAAACCGTAATAGTAAAGGGGGCTTTTTGCCCCCTTAATCATTCTTCATCGTTCCTGCTGAGCTTTTCCGCCTGATCGGATGTGATCAGCGCCTCGATGAGCTCCTCGATATCCCCGTTCAAGAACTCGTCGATCCGGTACAGGGTATAGCCGATGCGGTGATCGGTCACGCGCCTCTGAGGGAAATTGTATGTCCTTATCCGCTCGCTGCGGTCCCCGGTTCCGACCTGGGCCCGCCTGTTTTCGGCCACCTCATTGAAATGCTTCTGTCTTTCCATCTCGTTCAGCTTGGCTTTAAGTACTCTCAGAGCCTTTTCCCTGTTTTTGTGCTGGGAGCGTTGGTCCTGGCAGGTGACCACAATGCCGGTGGGAATATGGGTAATACGGATGGCTGAAGAAGTCTTGTTGACGTGCTGTCCGCCGGCGCCGGACGCCCGGAAGGTATCCACCTCGATGTCTGCCGGATTGATTTCGATCTCATCCAGTTCATCCGGCTCGGGAAGAACGGCAACGGTTACGGTGGAAGTATGTATCCTTCCGCTGGATTCGGTGACGGGAACCCTTTGCACACGATGCACCCCACTTTCAAACTTGAAGCGGCTGTATGCGCCCTTCCCTTCCACTTCAAGGACGACTTCCTTGAAACCGCCGATTTCGGTGGGATTGGCATCGATGAGGTTAACCGTCCAGCCCCTGGACTCTGCATAATGGGTATACATCCTCATGAGATCAGCCGCAAAAAGCGCCGCTTCCTCTCCGCCCGCGCCTGCCCGGATTTCGATGATGATATCTTTGTCATCGTTGGGATCCTTGGGCATCAGCAGAATTTTCAGTTCCTTTTCGGTCTTTTCCATGCCTGCCGAAGCCTCTTTCATTTCCTGCTCAATCATTTTTTCAAGCTCGGGATCGGGTTTTTCATCCAGCATGAGCCGGGCATCTTCGAAGGCCTTCCTGAACTTTTTCCATTCCCTGTACTTCTCAACGATCTCCGAGAGATCCGCATGTTCCTTCATGAGCTTGGTGTACTGGGCCTGATCATTGATTACGTCGGGTTCGGCCAGTCGCAGATTCAATTCTTCAAACCGGTTTTCGATGGCTTCAAGTTTGTCAAACATGTTTTCACCTCATGCATCCGCTCCATAGCATTGATAAGGATTTCCTGCAACAAGACACAGGTCAGCCCCGTCTTGAAGCAAGCCTCTTTTTCAGGCGCTCAACACTGGTATTGGCCACCAGTTCCTTTGGAAAACCCACTTGCCGGAGCAGGGCAAGCGCCTCGGAAAATTCTCCGATATCGGTATGGATATGGGCATCGGTGTTCACAATGATGGAGACTTTATACTTTTCACAGCATTCCAGGAGACGCATATAGTTTTCCTTCGCATTCTGCCTGAAGGAAACCGGCCTTAAGGAGGAATTGTTCATCTCAAGCAGGATATCGTATTCCGCAGCCGCCCGGACAAGTTCTTCATGATCAACAGGGATCCTGCCGTCGTCAGGATGGCCGATGATGTTCACATACTTATTCTTCATGGCACCGATGTAGGCTTTGGTGTTTTCTGCAGCGGTGCCAGGTTTCAGGCAGGGAGAGTGGTAACTGGCAATTAGTACATCCAGCTCTTTCGGATCCAGATCGGTAATATCCAGGGATCCGTCATGACTGATAATATTGGCTTCCATACCCTTGAGGATTTCAACGTCGTAGAGGTAGTCGGGTATGACCTTGAGATTATGGAAATAGTAAATATGGGCACTGCCGGGCATGGCAGGTCCGTGGTCGGTCATGGCAATAAGCTCCAGGCCCTTCATGGATGCTTCCCTTGCATATTCATCAAGTGTACTGTATGCATGCCCGCTTGAAATGGTATGAAAATGACAGTCTGCGACGAGTTTCATGATGATGCCTCCTGCTGGCTGGATCCGTTTCGTTCCATAGCCTCGTCTTTTACCTGATCAATTATACATGACTCCCTTGACCCATGCAAACGGCCAAATGCCCAAATATGGCGCCGGAAAGCCATGCCCGGCTTGTCATTACGAGCACCGCATAAGCGGGCGTGGAAATCTAAAAAAAACAAATGGCGGCTCCAGAAGTTTCTGAGATTGCTTCGTCGCTCCGCTCCTCGCAATGACGTACCGGAGGTAAGAAATAAGAGGTGAGAAGTTAGATTTGATAGTCATCTTTGATCCAACATCCAACTTCCTACCTCTTACGTCCAGTGTGTTGTCATCGCAGCACCGCGTAAGCGGTGCGTGGCGATCTCTTTACTCACGGGAACCCGTTAAGTCCGGCCGCTGTACTGCACGGCTGTGAAACAGCAGTTGTTCGAATGGGGGGCGGCTGAACTCGCTGCGCTTAAGTCAGGCCGCCCTCATCCCATTTTCACAGGCTGTTTTGGCGCCTTATCGCAATACGGCCTTGAACTTTACGGCTCCCTTTCTGCGTGGTTGTCATTGCGAGCACCGTGCAAGCGGTGCGTGGCAATCTCATATAACCCGGAAGCGGCCACGGAAGGGACTGAGATTGCTTCGTCGCTCCGTTCCCCGCAATGACGTATGAAAAAGACCTGCTTGGTAACACTGATGCCGTCATTGCGAACGAAACGAAGCAGAGCGTGGCAATCTCAAAAAACAAAGGTAAGATGCGGGACCAATATCCAATATCCAACATCCAGCTTTACACCTCCTACCTTCAACTTCTAACATCCAACAAAAAACTGGCATCCGGCAAACAAGCCGGAGCGTGTCTGCCGGATGCTATCGTGAGAATGGAAAGTTTTATGGTTAATCGATCTGTATCCTCCTGGTCCCCTTCGCATTTTCATCCTTTGGCAGCACAATGGTCAGGATGCCGTCCTTGTAGGAAGCCTTCACAGCGTCATTCTTAATGCCCTGGATATGGAAGCTGCGCTTGAAGGAGCCGGTGGAACGTTCCCTGTAGATGTAGTCCTCGGATTCCTCATTCACTTCCCGCCTCGTGTCCACCCCAAGGGTGAGGACATCATCGGAAATCTCAATGGTGATATCCTCCTTGCGGACACCAGGCATTTCAGCTTCTACGATGTATTCATGCGCGGTTTCCCTCACGTCGGCCCTGATGGGTGATGCAAAGGATGAAAGCCTTGAGAAGAAGGGATCCCGGAAGAAATCGTTAAAGAACTGCTCCAAACCGAAGAAGTCGTCCCTTCTGGAGATTCCGCTGTTTCTCCTGGAAAAAGGAATCAGACTGAACATCGTAACACCTCCGTTTTCTTTTAGTTTTTGTTGCCTGCGACTTTTCTATTCTGTCACCTTGATTTTGACTTTCTTTGACCTTCAAGCTTATTTTACCTTCTTTTACCTTTAATAATCAAATAGGATATTGACTATTATCAACACTATTATGCGCATTATCTTGAATATTCTCATGATTTCTTTTTCTTTCTTTTAATATCTCATTATTTCTTTTTCCAATACAATTTTTAATACAATGCAGTATGATTACGACGCATCCAGCGCCTGATATCCTCTCTCCGGATGATCCCTGTCATCATGAAAACAGCCACTATTACTGCAAATGACACTGCCATGGGAATCAGAAGCTGTAACCTTCCCGCGTGCCCCCATAAGCCAGGAATCCGTTTGAGCAGCAATGCCAGCAGCGAGCCTGTCAGGGCGGCTGTAAGCGGCTTTATAAACCATTCGCCAATATCGATGGACATGCCCGTTATTTTGGATATCTCCATGAAATTCAGGATAATGGTGATCAGGCTTCCTGCGATAACACCCACGATATAGGCATCCGTCCCCCAGATGGGAAGGCAGAACCAGACAAGAAGGATCCGGACAATGCTCCCCGTGAGGGTGTTGCAGAGAATGGCGGATTCCCGGGCCAGTCCGTTGAGAATTCCCAGCATGGTCTGCTGGAGATACAGGAACACGCCCGTGTACGACAGCAGATGCAGGATATGTCCCACATCCTTTCCTGGATAAATGAATTCTGCGATTTCATGGCTGCATATGGCAAAGAATGCTGTAAAAACAAGCCCCATGGTCAGGGTCAGACGGATGGACTGGGAGATCTGCCTGTTGGCCACCGCATATCTGCCCGAGGATACAGCTCCGGCAATAGCCGGAACCAGGGCGGTTGCCAGCGCCATGGGCAGCATGGACGGGAAAAACACCAGGGGAGCCGCCATGCCGTTAAGCCGTCCCAAAACCTCGAGGCTTTCCTGGAAGGTCAGGCCGGAAAGGGTCAGTCTTTGCGGAATGATGAGGCTTTCCACCGTACCCAGCACCGAGAGCACCAACCGGTTGGCTGAAATCGGCAGGGCGGTCCTGACCAATTTTTGGGCCAGGGTACGTGTACGGATTTCCCTCTCCAGTTTGGCGCAGTTTTTAAACTTCTCATACTGAAAAGCACAGAACACACAGAAGACATTGACACATTCGCCGACCATGAGCCCCAACGTAGCAAGCAGGCACATGCTCTCAATGCCCTTGTTGACAAAATGGGGATACATGACCATAACAAAAGCCAGCTTGGACAACTGTTCGGCCACCTGGCCAATGGCGTTGGGGATGACCTGCTCCTTCCCATAGAAATAACCCTTATAGGCTGATGCTGCAGCAATTGGGGGCACCAGGGCAAGCATCCAGAGCAAGGATCTGCGGGCCCGGAGGTCCTTGGCAAAGGTCAGGAGGATGGTATCCACGTTCAGAATCAGGATCAGCGAAACGATGACGCCTGCAACAAGAACCACGCCGGCGGCCAGCGACGCGGTTTTCATGCCCGCGCGTATCCTGCCTGAGGAAGTCTCTTCCGCCACAAACCGGGATACCGCCACCGATATGCCGGCCGACAGGACCAGTACCAGGAGCGAATAAATAGGCACAATCAGTTGGTACAACCCAAGCCCTTCAGCGCCGATGCAGTTGGCGATGAAAATACGGTAAAAGAAACCGATGGCTTTTACAAAAAAACCGGTTATGGACAGGACAGCCGCATTGTACTTCAATGAGCGACGGGCCATGTAAAGACTCCTTTAGTGAATATCCGCCCATAAAGCTTATGAAGCATTCCCCGGTTATATGTGGACATCGGCAAAGCTGCGCCTGAAAACCTGGGCATTTGATGAAGCTTTTCAATTCTCTCCGGGCATATAACTTCACATATGATCGATCACCGTGTATAATAAATCCTAAAGGCTGTTGGCAAAGGAGACGACCGTAAGATGTACAAAATCCTCAGGAAGGAAATACTTAACCCCCAGGTGAAACTGCTGGAGATCGAGGCACCGTATGTCGCCCGTAAGGCTGAGCCCGGACAGTTTATCATCCTGCGGGTTCATGAGGAGGGTGAAAGAATCCCTCTCACCATTGCGGATTACGACAGGGAAAAGGGAACCGTCACCATCATTTTCCAGGAGGTCGGCGCCACTACCAGGCTTCTTGGAACGCTTGAAGTCGGCGACTCTTTGGCTGATTTCTGCGGTCCTTTGGGTGTGGCTTCCCATTTTGAAGGTGTAAAAAGAGCCGCTGTGATAGGCGGCGGTCTGGGTACCGCCATCGCCTACCCGCAGGCCAAGAAGCTGTTCGGCATGGGGGTCGAAGTGGACGTTATCATCGGGTTCAGGAACAAGGATCTGATCATCCTGGAAAAAGAGATGGCCAAAGTGTCCAATCGCCTGTTTGTCACCACCGACGACGGCTCCAACGGAACCCGCGGGTTTGTCTCCGACGTCCTTAAGAAGCGCATTGAAGAGGGGGCGCAGTACGATGTGGTCATCGCTATCGGCCCTCCCATCATGATGAAGGTGGTCTGCGACGTCACACGGCCATACGGCATCAAGACCATTGTCAGCCTCAATCCCGTCATGATCGATGGCACGGGCATGTGCGGCGGTTGCCGGGTCACTGTCGGCGGCGAAACCAAGTTTGCCTGCGTGGACGGACCTGATTTTGACGGGCACCTGGTGGATTTTGATGAACTCATTCGGCGGCTTTCCATATACAGGGAAGATGAAAGGATCGCTCTGGAGCGCCATGCCTGCCGGTTGGGAGGTGTTCTGAATGCCTAATATGTCTCCTAAGAAGGTTCCCATGCCGGAACAGGATCCCCAGGTCAGAAGCAGGAACTTTTCCGAGGTTGCCCTGGGCTATACGGAGGAAATGGCTATTGAAGAGGCCCAGCGTTGCCTCAATTGCAAGCACAGGCCCTGTATGTCCGGTTGCCCGGTCAACGTCAGGATCCCGGAATTCATTACCCTGATCGCTGCCGGGGAATTTGAAAAAGCCTACGAGAAGATATATGAAACCAACAGCCTTCCCGCCATTTGCGGCAGGGTATGTCCTCAGGAAACCCAATGCGAACAGAAATGCGTGCGCGGCATCAAGGGAGAGCCTGTAGCCATCGGACGGCTGGAACGCTTTGCCGCCGACTGGTACATGAAAAATGTCAAAAGGCAGGTCACCAAAACCCAACGTAATGGCAAGAAGGTTGCCGTGATAGGCTCCGGACCGGCCGGGCTCACCTGTGCCGGCGATCTGGCCAAGATGGGTTACGATGTAACCGTGTTTGAGGCCTTCCACAAAGCCGGGGGCGTGCTGGTTTATGGTATTCCTGAATTCAGGCTCCCCAAGGATTTGGTCCAGAGGGAAATTGACGCACTGAAAGCCCTTGGTGTTGAAATACGCACCAACATGGTGATCGGGAAAACGCTGAACGTGGATGAGCTGTTCGAGGAAGGCTATGAAGCCGTATTTATCGGGTCGGGTGCCGGCCTGCCCATGTTCATGGGTATACCCGGCGAAAATCTGAACGGTGTCTATTCCGCCAATGAATTTCTCACCAGGATCAACCTGATGAAAGCCTATAAATTCCCTGAATCCGACACACCCGTCTTCCGCGGTCAAAACGTTGCGGTGGTGGGAGGCGGAAATGTGGCCATGGATGCCGCCAGAAGCGCCAAGCGTCTCGGTGCCGAGAATGTCTACATCGTATACAGGCGTTCGGAAGCCGAAATGCCCGCCCGTCTCGAGGAAGTCCACCATGCGAAGGAAGAAGGGATCATCTTCAGGCTGCTCACCAATCCTACCCGTATCCTCGGCGACGACAAGGGTTGGGTCCGCGGCATGGAGTGTGTGGAAATGACCCTGGGTGAGCCCGATGCTTCAGGCAGAAGACGCCCCATTCCCAAAGCGGGTTCAGAGCATATCCTTGAAGTGGATACCGTGATCATCGCCATCGGAACATCGCCCAATCCTCTCATCCGCAGCACCACATCGGGTCTCGAAACCAACAAGAAGGGCTGTATCGTGGTGGACGAAAACACCTGCCAAACCTCCAGGGAGGGCGTATTTGCAGGCGGTGACGCCGTGACCGGATCCGCTACCGTCATCCTGGCCATGGGTGCAGGTAAAAAAGCCGCAAAGGCCATTGACGAATATATCCGCTCAAAGGGCCAATAATAACTGTATCGAAGCGGGATGCCCAATGGCATCCCTTTTTTGATGCGGCCGGCCGGGCGTACAGAAAATCCTGTTTGCAAAAAGGCGCCAAATTCGGCCATGTTATTTTATATTTTTGAATTTGCAATTTGCAAATTATGATCTTGCACATGCAAGGTTGCTTTGCTATAATTACCTTGTTCTAATAAATAGATAATTTACAATTTACTGTATGGAACAAAACAGAGAAATATTGGAAATACCGGTTTTGCGGGGGGTACTGTTGGTTTTCATCCAACGGTTGGAGTAAAGCCGGTATGCAAGTTGGTTGGGTTCTAAATTCATTTTTATGTCATGAATTGGAGGATAAAAAATGAAAAGACTGAGCAGGGTTTATGAAACCGTAGTCAATCGGAATCCTGGTGAGAAGGAGTTTCACCAGGCGGTCAGGGAGGTTCTCGAGTCTCTGGAGCCGGTTGCCGAGAGGTATCCGGAATTTGAAAAAGCCGGCATATTCGACAGGATCGTAGAACCTGAACGTCAAATCATCTTCAGGGTACCCTGGGTCGACGATAACGGCCGGGTACAGGTCAACCGCGGATTCCGCGTCCAGTTCAACAGCGCCATTGGCCCATACAAGGGCGGGCTTCGTTTCCATCCGTCCGTCAACCTGGGCATCATCAAGTTCCTAGGATTTGAGCAGATTTTCAAGAACGCCCTCACGACCCTTCCCATGGGCGGCGGCAAAGGCGGTTCCGATTTTGATCCCAAGGGAAAATCCGAGGGCGAAATCATGCGTTTCTGCCAGAGCTTCATGCTCGAGCTTTCTCGCCACATCGGACCTGATACCGACGTTCCGGCAGGCGATATTGGCGTCGGTGCGCGTGAAATTGGCTACATGTATGGCATGTACCGCAAGATCCGCAATGATTTTACCGGCGTTCTGACCGGCAAAGGGCTTGATTATGGCGGAAGCCTTGTTCGCACCCAAGCTACCGGATACGGCCTGTGCTACTTCATGGAAGAGGCCATGAAGGCCAAGGGAAGATCCTTTGAAGGTTCCACCGTAGTCATTTCAGGGTCCGGCAATGTCGCCATCTATGCCGCCGAGAAAGCTATGGAACTTGGCGCCAAAGTCGTTGCCCTCAGCGACTCCAACGGTTATGTTTACGACAAGGACGGCATTGATCTGGGTATCGTCAAGCGGATCAAGGAAATCGAAAGGGGCAGGATCCGCGAGTATCTCAAGTATCGTCCCAATGCCCAATTTGACGAGAATTTCAGGGATATCTGGCAGATCCCGTGTGACATCGCTCTACCTTGCGCAACCCAGAACGAACTGGACAAGGAGGGTGCGGAAGCACTGGTAAAGAACGGCTGCTTCGCAGTAGGCGAAGGTGCCAACATGCCTTCCACCCCCGAAGCCATCGAGATCTTCCTGAAGAACAAGATCATCTTTGGGCCCGCAAAGGCTGCCAATGCCGGCGGCGTTGCCACTTCCGGTCTCGAAATGTCCCAGAACAGCATGCGCCTGTCCTGGAGCTTCGAAGAAGTCGATGCCAAGCTGAAGGGTATCATGCAGAACATCTACAAGAACGCCAGCGCGGCGGCCCAGGAGTTCGGCGATCCCGACAACCTGGTCATGGGCGCCAACATCGCAGGCTTCATGAAAGTTGCCCGCGCTATGCTGGCCCAGGGAATTGTCTGATCCAATAAAAATCAGCAAAACCGGGATCGTTTCAAAATGCGAGAGTCTTCCTGCAAGAATGGGACTGTTCCATGACGGATTGATCGTATGGGACAGATCCCATTTTTTATGTTGTTGGGAACGTCCGGAAATGTTCTAAAAGCGGGGCATGTCCCATATACATTTAATCGACCGGTCGATGCCGGTTGCCGGAAAACGGGACATGCCTGCAGCGGGAGATGTGATGACTGTGCTGGATGGATTGATAAGCCTTTATCGCCAGATGGGTTGTATGGGAACCTTCATCACCTTGCTTATCATAATCATTTTCCTCGGCGCATCCTATGCCAATATCCTGGTCAGGCGCAGGTACATCAGCCTGTCCGAAGAGCTGGCCGGCTATTGCGCCGGCGACTTGAAAGACCTTTCTTCCGAGATGCTCCAGTGGATAACCGAAGAATACCGGGAAGCGGTCAAAAGCGGCCTCTCCGGCGTCAATACTCTTTCCATCATACAGACCGGCATGGAGGTTTGCCTCAAGCCCTGCCTTCTGGCGGAGCGCTTCCTGAAGAAGACCAACAGCCTGCTCATCACCACCGGCCTGTTCGGGACATTTATCGGGCTGACTTATGCGGTGGGGAATATGGGCGATATCATGTCCAGTACCAACGCCGACACCCTGATGCAGGAAACCGGCGCCGATGTTTTGGCCCTTTTGATCTCTTCCTTCAAGGGCATGGCTGTGGCCTTTGTGACAAGCCTTTTGGGTACAGGTTTTTCAATCCTGTTCATGATCACGTCCTCACTGTTCAGCGCTGCTGCGGCAAAGGATCTTCTGATCACCCAGCTGGAAGAGTACCTGGATGTCAAGGTGGCTTCGGAAATCATAGAACAGCTGCGCCAGGCAGAAATCAACGACGCGGATCCGGTTCAGAAGTCGGCACAAGATCTGGATAAGGCCGTCAGCGTCTTTGAGCAGGTGGTATCGGGCTTTTCCGACTGCCTTAAAGGTCTTAAAAGCTTCAACGAGGATTTCTCGGCCAATATCGGACAGATCCGGGCCAGTTCCGGGTATCTCTGCGACTCCCTTGACAGAACATCGCAGGCCATCTGTGAGTGCGGTGCCAGGATCGGAAAATGTGCGGAAATGCTGGAGGCCATCACCGGTGAAATTCAGGCCGGCAGCCGTAGGTTGGAGAACATGGCCTCCGTCATTGCCGATCTCAGGATCAGCCTGGAGGATTCCCGCAAAGACCGCGAAATATTCCTGAAAACCGTTGACGAGATTCCGGACAGGCTGCTGAATTATCATGAAGCTGCCGTAGCCAGCGTTGACAGAAGGCAGGTGAACCCATGAGACTGACACGATCCAGGCGGGAAGCCGCCGAAGAGGAATCTTTTTGGCCTTCCTTTACCGATGTGATGTCTTCCCTGGTATTTGTGCTCTTTTTCTGTATCCTGATACTGGTCATCCGCCAGATCGTCAACGCCAGCGTGTGGGACGACAGGCTCATGAAGGCCGATATGGCCCTGGCTGGCAAGCAGGCGCAACTGGAATCGGTGAACCGGGAACTGGAGAAGAAAAAGGCTGAACTGAGCAACCTGGAAAGCACATTGAGCAGCAGGGAAGCTGAGATCGAAACTCTCAGGCTCCAGTTGGAACAGGATCGGGCCGCTCTCACACAGAAGGAGGAAGAACTCGGCAAAGTCCGATCGCAGCTTCAGGAAATCTCGGTGCTGCGCTTGAGCATCCTGGGCCAGGTAAAGGAATCCATAGAAAAAGAGCTCGGCCCGCTTCTTTCTACCGGCGGGGATCCCCTGGTGGATATTGATGACAACGCCAATCTGGTCATCAACAGCAGTCTTCTGTTCGATAAAGGAAGCAGCCGCATATCCGGCAGCGGCCGAAGGCTCCTTGAAAGGTTCGCTGTGGCTTTCGAAAGGATCCTCAGCGATCCGGATACCAGGGAGCATATCGATGCCATCATCGTTTCTGGATATGCCGACTCCGACGATACCTTCGAGTACAATTACAACCTGTCATGCCAGCGCGCCATCGCCGTCATCGTGACCATGATGAAGAGCAATCCGGTGCTTGAAACCAAGTACGGCGCCTATTTCCAGGCATCCGGCTTTTCGGAGTTCAGGCCCATAGCCCTGGGTGATGACGAGGCGGCCAAAAGCAAAAACAGGCGTATCCAGATCGCCATTAACATCAAGGACGCCAATCTCCAGAAGATCATCAACGACTATATGTCTGGGCAGTCGCAATGATGGCTTCGAGGAAGCTGCAGGCCTTTTCCATATCGGAAATCCTGATCCGCTCCTCGGTGCTGTGGACCCTGTCCATACCCACGCTGACGTCCACGGCGGGAATCCCGTACCCGTTGATCACGTTGGTATCGCTTCCGCCCCCTGTCGCATGGAGGTTCAGCGGAAGGCCTGCCTTTTGGGCTGCCTCCTTCAGGAGCCGGATAATTGGACTGCTTTCTTCAAGATGGTAACCCGGATACATGCGCTCAACCTCTATCTCGACACGGCCGCCGGACTTTTCGGTCACGGTCCGGATATGGTCCAGGATCTCCCGGGTATATTTTTCGAGGCGATCCTCATGGATGGAACGCACTTCGCCTTCCACCACGCAGGTTTCGCTCACGATATTTCGAGCAATGCCTCCGTTGATGATGCCGATGTTTGAAGTGCTCTCCTCATCGATGCGGCCCACATGGGGGAGATCCGCCAGCGCTTTTGATGCCAGCAGGATGGCGTTCAGGCCTTTCTCAGGCTCCAGTCCGGCGTGGGCTGCCCGCCCGATAAAGGTAGCTTTGAAACGATTATAGTAAGGCGCTTTAACTGCTGCCGTGGCGATGGGACCCTCATCATCCAGGATAAAGGCGAAATCGGCCGGTATTCTGCTGATATCCAGGTTCCTCGCTCCAAACAGACCCCCTTCCTCCGCCACGGTAAACACCAGGTACAGGTCGCCATGGGGCAGGCCGTCCTCCCTGATGGCGCGCACGGTTTCCAGGATAACCGCGATACCGGCCGCATCATCGCCGCCCAGCACCGTGGTCCCGTCGGTTCGGATGAGGTCCCCGTCAACGACAGGCTTTTTGCCGATGCCCGGGGCAACGGTATCCATATGGGCCATGAGCAGAAGAACTGGCTTTCCGGGAATGCCGGGCACACGGCAAATCACGTTCCCCGCATTGCCGCCGATCTTGGCGCCCGTATCATCCTCATAGGGCTCAAACCCCATTTCCTTCAGCGTTTTCAAAAGGTAATCGGCCATGCCCCTCTCTTGCCTGGAAAGGCTATCTATACGAACCATATCGAGAAAACTGCTTACGAGTCTGTCCCTGTTGATCATTCCAATCATCCTTTCCATTGTCTAAAATCTGCCAAACCAATCCCCTGCCGTTCTTTTACGGTACTTACCAATGCTTTGGTATGCGCGGGGAGATTTTGCATCATACACCGGTGGACCCAAAGCCGCCACCGCGATCCAGGCCGATATCCTTCACCGAATCCACCAGCCGAAGCCGCATACGCGGTACCTGTGCCAGCACCAATTGGGCTATCCTGTCTCCCTTCCTGATTAGATATGTTCCCTGGCGGTTGCCTTTTGAACTTACCGGCAGCGGCTGGCCGTCACCATCATGGTCTTCCCGTGAGGTATTGGTCATGATGATGCCCAGCTCGTCACGGTATCCGGCATCGATGGTACCCGGGGAATTGGATATCCGAAGGGGCGTATTGAGGCTGATACCGCTTCTTGGCCTTACCTGTATCTCGTACCCCTCGGGAATGGCCAACTTCAAGCCGGTTGGCACGATCACGGTTTCTCCCGGCCGGATCAGGACATCACATGCGGCGCAGACATCCATCCCCGCATCCCAGGGGTTGGCATAGGCCGGTAAGACGACCCCTTCCCTGACGATCTGCACGAAAACGTCTATTTCCCCCATAAATCCACTCCTCATCCCATATCTATTCCGTAAAGCATCAAAGCTATACGCCCCTGAACCAGTGTCGCTTGCCGGTTCCTTTTGCCAGAATCCGGTTCAGCGCCTCCCGTTCCCGGTCATCCAACATTGGCGTCTTGCCGCTTAACCGTGCGTGGAACCACCTGGACACCGCCTGGACTGTCAGGCCGTCTTCATCGGTAAAGACCATCCTGAAGCGGTTAATGCCGCTTCGTATCAGCCTGTCCCATTCATCCATAAAAATCGGCTCCGCGCTGAACAGCCGGGTTCGCTTTGTCCTGCAATCCCGCATATAGGGGAACACCTTGTTCTTCCTGTCACACAGAAAGCCCGCGGACGCATCGCAGTCACCGCATGCAAGCCCGCACGCCGCAACGAAACTGGACGGGCAGTATTCCAGTGTCATGAGCTGGACCCTCCCGTAAACCTGCGCCTCCAAAAGCAGTCCATGGGCATCCAGCCTCTCGGCCTCATCCAGTCTGAGCTCCGGGGAAATGGACGCAGAAGAAGCTCCCCATTGGGCTACCACGGCCAGGGCATAGGAATTGAACAGGTTCACGGGTGCATCCGCATGGATCCGAAAGGTTCCAGGATGTTCTCCCAGCACGCGTATGGTTCCGGGATTGGCCGCGCTGACACCGTCGCACATGCCTTCCAGGTCGCGCAGAGCACGCAACAGATCCGCCATCTCATCATCCCTGACGATATTGGGCGTCCAGATGAAGATCTCACCACGGAAGGCTTCCCGGATGGATTCCAGCTCCTCCCTGCCCATCAGCGGGAGATAGATGCGCGCCACCTGTCGGTCATAGCCTTCCGGCAGCACAGGCTTTTCCATGAAGAAAGCCGTCAGGGCGGGCACGGCTTCAGGATCCTTCCGCCTGCCGGAAGCCGCAAATGGCGCCTTCTTTTCCAAATTCACCTTTTCGCGTTTTTTTGCCGTCCTTCTGATAGCGCCGAGCGCTTCAATGGCCTTCCTTCTCATGGCGTTCAGTGCGGAAACCGGAAGGGTGCTGATGCCATCGGTCTCAATATGGACCTGATCCACCGCATAGGGCGTATCCCCGGTCTTTTGAATCTGCCGGGTTATCCTTTCTTCATCGAGGGCCATCTTTTCCGCCTTTTCAGCGGGGATCTCAGAGAAGGCTTCAACCCGGTTGCCGTCCGGATCGGTCAGCGCAAGGGTAGCCGGCATACCCACCCCAAGCCTGAAGAAAGCCTTAAGCGGCACCCTTCTCACCTCGCCCCGCTCATAGGACACCCGGGCCTCCAGCATCAGGGGTTTGGAATAGGTACGCCATACCTGGCTTCCCTTTGCTACACGGACTTTCATGTCCCCCACCCAGGGGGAGGTGCCTGCTGGAGCGAAACGCACATGCTCACCGTCCAGCACGATGGAGCTGACGATGATATCCGGGATTCCCTGACCGGCATCCCAGACTTCTATGCCGTCGCCCATGTTCAGGGATTCCTCAAGTTTTACGCACACCGCATCCCTTTTCGCGTCGATAACCGTCCCGATTCGGATGCCCCGGTTCTTCGGATGGACCGGATAGACCAGTGAACGGTAGCTTTTGACGCCTTTCAGATAACCGGTGGAGAATCCTCCCCGGTTGAAGATTTGCTCCAGTTTCTCCAGATCCGCCTCGTCAATGCGGTATTCCTCTTCGCCGTATGCCTTCAGCCTGTCCAGGTACTTCCTGTAAATACCCGTCACCACAGCCACATACTCGGGGGACTTCATACGCCCTTCGATTTTCAGCGAGGTGACGCCGGCTTTGCTGAGCCCCGGAAGTTCGTTCAGTCCCATCAAATCCCTTGGGCTTAAATAATAGGCTTCTTCCGACCATGAACCATCTTTCCGCCGGACGCGCCAGGGCAGTCGGCAGGGCTGGGCGCACCTGCCCCTGTTTCCGCTCCTGCATCCTATGAAGCTGCTCATGAGGCATTGGCCCGAATAGCATATGCAAAGGGCTCCGTGAACAAACACCTCGATCTCGGCATCAGTGGTCTTGCACAGGGCCTCAATCTCTTCCAGCGTCAGTTCCCTCGCCAGCACCACCCGGCTTATGCCCATGGCTTCACACTGTCTGATGCCCGAAGAATTGGTGATGGTCATCTGGGTGCTGGCATGGAGCCTAAGCCCCGGAAAATTATGGCGCAAAAGCCCGGCCAAACCGAGATCCTGCACGATAACGGCATCCGCGCCCTTCTCATAAACAAAGCCCGCAAACTGCAGGGCTTCATCCATCTCACTGTCCTTGGTGAGCGTATTCATGGTGATATAGACTTTGACGCCTCGTTCCGCCGCATATTCCAGCGCGGCTTCCAGTTCGGCATTGGAAAAATTGCCCGCCCCTATCCTGGCGTTGAACTGCTCACCGCCCAGGTAGACCGCATCCGCACCATTTGCAACAGCGGCCTTCAGGCTCTCAAAGGTCCCGGCCGGCGCCAGAAGCTCCATCTGGTCACGCTTCATCACTTTCGTTTTCTCCGTCGTCCTCTAAGTTTGCCGAATCCTGTTGCGTTTCCCCGACGCCCGGATCCTCCACATAACCGTCATAGGGCTTGTCCGGTTTCTCATACGCGACGATTTCGACTTCATCGGGTTTATCCTGATCCTTTTTATACTTATATTTGTATACGACTGCCTCCTTCTTTCTGGAAGCGGATGCTTTCTTCTTTTTATCAAAGTATTTACGGATAGCGTCAATGATATCCACGAAAACTTTCGCCTTGACCAGGATATCGTTCTGGAAGGTTTCCGCGCCTTTTTTAACCGACGTGGTTATCTTGCCCACATCCTTGACCACCTGATCGATGGTTGCCACGTTGTCTTTAAGCGTACCGGCTATCTTCTCGGCATCACCGGCAATCTTGGGAAGTTTCTCAAGGGTCTGGTTGATGTTCTCCTTATTGCTGTCAAACAGACGGTTGACATTTCTCAGGAGCCTTACCAGATTTGCGGCCGCCAGGATCAGATAAAATAGAAGGGCGGCTCCCAGAACAAAAAGTACGATGGTAATCAGTTCTCCCCACGAAATCGGCTTGTCGAACATCAGCTGATACCTCCTTCATCGGCTTTGGGCGCTTTTCTTTCGGGCAGGGCGGATAAGGTTCTCCGGACCTCATTCAGTTCGGTTTCCTTTTTTGTCAGTTCAATCTGCAGCTGGGACTGGATTTCTTTCAACCTCTCGTTTTCCTGCTTGTAACGGTAGACATCCTCCCGCAGTTCCTGCATTTTTCTTTTCAGTTCCTTAAGCTCGGATTCCGAACGGTTGCAGGCCTCCTGGGCCTTGACCATTTCATCGGCCATATTGATGGCTGTCAGCACGGAAGCCATGGAAGTGCTCAGTAAATGGTTCTTGCGGGTTATCTCCTGTAGCCTTCTGTCCACCAGCAGGGCAATCCTTTGTATGTATTCCGGTGATTCCGTACCGCACAGGACATATTCGTTTCCTGCGATCCTCACGACAACTTTGTTTTTTTCCTCAGCCATTTTGCAGTTCAACTCCCCAATCCCCGCCGGGGTATTCTGATCCCCACTGTCGCCTGATTCCGGACGGTATCATTTATCTTTCGTAAAAGGTCGTACCGCCTGTCTTTTAATTTATTATACTATATTTTGTCAAGGAAAACATAAAGTCAGCCGTAAACTGCCGACTTCAATAAAAGCGCTCCAGATCCCCCGTTCCCAGTTAATGCCCTATCTATAATATCTTGTTTCTTGCTATTTCGACAAAATTCGTATATACTTATATATGACACTGATACCTTAACATATTTTTACCTCCTTTTTAGCACATTTACTGACATTAGCCTGTTGTTCGGCCAACAGGTCTTTTTTTGTCCATGGCTCGGGGTCACGATTCTTTCTTATGATTCAGCAGGCTTTTTTCTATCTTTTTCTTCAGCCTTTGTAGTGCATTGTCTATGGATTTCACAGGCTTGTTCAACTGGCGGGCGATCTCCTGGTAGGCGATGCCGCTGAGGTACATGGTGAGCACCTGTTTTTCAAATGGGCTCAACAGCTCCAGCATCTTGTTTTCTATCACGCTGTAATCTTCCTTCGAGATGAAGAGTTCCTCCGGATCCGTAACGGATACTTCCTGGAGCATCTCGATGAGCATTTTGTCTGAATCTTCGTCGAACAACCGCTTATTCAGCGAAATATAGGAATTCAGCGGGATATGCTTCTGCCTTGTGGCAGTTTTGATGGCCGTGATGATCTGGCGGGTGATGCACATCTCGGCGAAGGTTCTGAAAGGAATGCTCTTGTCCTCCCGGTAGTCCCGTATCGCCTTGAACAGCCCGATCATGCCTTCCTGTACAATGTCCTCCCTGTCTGCGCCTACGAGGAAATAGGATCTGGACTTGGCGCGTACGACGGGCTTGTACTTCTCAATCAGGTGCTCGATGCCCCACTCGCAGCCATTGCGTATACGGTTTATGATTTCCTCGTCCTCAAGTTCCTCCAGATGGGAGATATGTTTATCATCGGTTTTCAGCACGTTTATTCCTCCATGAATCAGGCATTCTGATACGATTTGGAGATGACAAGGGTCTTTACAGTGATAACGAGTTTGGTCAGGTTAATCCCCGCGAAGCGGTCCAGTTCCTGGCTGATGGTGTTCTGCAACCGTTTGAGTGCATCCACTAAATTATAGCCAAAAACCATAACAACGTCCATATCCACAAACAGGCCGTCCGGGGTATTGTTGCATCTGAACCGCGTTATCTTCTCCATTTCAGGCATTGATACGACGATATGATTAATCAGCTGGTAGATGGCATAGTCGGAAATGGTATATTTCCCAAAATAGCTGAAAGTAGGACGGACAACCGTCTTCTCTCCAATTTTCTGGAACTCGGCCTTCCCCTTCCTTTTGAACAACTGCAGGGGATCCAGAAAATATCCGGAAAACTGCTTCTTGATTTCCATGGCGGGAACCGGGATAACATGCTTCCCCTGCTTTTCCCGGGTTCGTCTGGCCTGCTCGATCTCAAGGGGAGTTGCCACGTCTTCTATGCTGATCCATTCCTGGACCTCGCCCAATTCCAGTACCTCGGCAATCTTGCTGATCATTTTGTCGGATGTGCCCAGGATCAGGATGCCATCCGGTTTATGTTCCTTTATGGCTTTCTTGACCTCTTCACGATGATCCGCATCCTGAAACAGCGCCGTCCTGATGGAACTGAGCTTGGATGGCGCTTTTTTCGCAGATTTGCCGGCGACCACCAGGTTGCCGTGGATCAGGAGGCCGTCATCGATGATATAATCCAGCCCATTTTCCCGGGATACCCATAGAGCCCGGTGACTCTTTCCTGTACCGCTGGGACCGCAGAAGCCCACCACACGCAATTTCTTTCCCTCCCGACAAAGCCCTGGATTCGGTCATAGGGATAACCCCCTTTATTCTATCGTATCGATCCGCCTCATATAGTTATTCCCACGTATGTGCCGCGTCAAACGTTTACCTGCCTTATTCCAGGGCCCAGTCGCATAGGACATACGGACACAGGTAAAAAGAGACGCATTGAAAAAGGCCGCTTCCCCTCAGGAAGCGGCCTTTTCCCTTTACCGGATTAGTGAACGATCGCTTTCTCTGTTTCCTTATCGAAGATATGGATACGGCCCATATCAAAGGTAAGCTGGATCTTGTCGTTAGCCTGAACAGTAGATTTCGGGCTAACCCTGGCGGTAAAGTTGACATCATTGATGACCACATAGAGAAGTGTTTCTGAACCGAGTCTCTCGGTAACTTCCACGTCTGCTTTGAGAGGAACGCTGGCATGGGCTCCGAGGGTTGCCGCATTTTCATGGATATCCTCGGGACGAACGCCAAACACGACTTCCTTGCCCACATATCCCTGCTTCTCAAGCGCGGATGCCTTTTCGGGAGGAAGCTCCAGGCTGTATTCACCAAACTTGAGGCTGATCTTGCCGTCGTCGCTCTTCTCAACAATCGCATTGCCGAAGTTCATCTGCGGGCTTCCGATAAATCCGGCGACGAACAGGTTTGCCGGCTCGTCATACAGTTTCTGAGGCGAATCTATCTGCTGAATAACGCCATCCTTCATCACCACGATACGTGTACCCATGGTGAGGGCTTCGGTCTGGTCGTGGGTAACGTAGATGAAGGTGGTGTTGAGTTTCAGATGGAGCTTGCTGATCTCGGTTCTCATCTGGACTCTGAGCTTGGCGTCCAGGTTGGAGAGAGGCTCGTCCATCAGGAATACCTTCGGTTCACGCACAATCGCACGGCCAAGGGCAACACGCTGTCTCTGACCGCCGGAAAGCGCCTTCGGCTTTCTGTCGAGGAGGTGCTCGATGCCGAGGATCCTTGCAGCCTCATGAACTCTTCTCTTGATCTCATCCTTCGGGGTCTTTCTCAGCTTCAGACCAAACGCCATATTATCGAAGACGGTCATATGAGGATACAGGGCATAGTTCTGGAACACCATGGCAATATCCCTGTCCTTGGGTGCCACGTCGTTACAAAGCTTGTCCCCTATGTAGAGCTCACCCTCGGAAATCTCCTCAAGACCGGCAATCATTCTGAGGGTTGTGGTTTTTCCGCAGCCGGAAGGACCAACAAGAATGATAAATTCCTTATCTTCAATATCAATGTTGAAATCGCTTACCGCTTTCACGCCGCCTGGGTAAATCTTGCTGACGTTCTTAAGCCTTACACCAGCCATTCAATTTCCCTCCTATTATATATTGCGTCGTTTGACCCATACAAAAAATCTAACATGAATAGGTTGGATTAACTAGTTATCTTTTCTACAAAAATAAAAAATGGCATTTGGCTAGTTTGCATAAGTAAAAACAGCTAAGAAAACCTGAAAAACCTATATAACAAGCCCAAAGGAAAAAAGGATATTGAATTTTTATACAAATATATTGTATAATTATAAACCATCAGCAACATTGCCTGCACCTTTGGCGGGATAAGCAATGACATACTGTGGATGCTTTTTTCTTACCCTGCCATAAAGGTATAATAACCAGGGAGGTATGGCTTATGATAAAGGTAGGCATCATTGGTGCCACAGGCTATGTAGGCGCAGAACTGGTTCGACTGCTCCACCGGCGCAAGGATATCAGGCTGACCACCGTTGTTTCAAACAGTTTTGCGGGCCAGCCTTTCTCTGATGTTTATCCTGCCTTTAGGGGTACTTTCGATCTGGTATGTGACAAGCTCGATATTCCTGTCCTGTGCGAAAAGGCCGATTACTTCATCACCGCGCTTCCGCATGGGGTTTCAACCGATATTACCCGCGAACTGATCCAAAACGGAAAACGCGTGATCGACCATAGCGCCGATTTCCGGTTCAGGGACCGTTCGCGCTACGAAAAGACATACAAGCTGACCCACGGGGCTCCGGAACTTTTGGAAAAGGCCGTCTACGGACTTCCCGAACTTTACCGAGATAAGATCCGGAACGCGGACCTTATTGGAGATCCGGGTTGCTATCCCACCTGTTCCATCCTCGCCATCGCGCCCGCGCTGAAATACGGACTGGTATCCACCGACAACATCATCATCGACGCCACTTCCGGCGTATCCGGCGCAGGTCGGAAGAGCGATCTGGCCTATTCATACTGTGAGACCGATGAGAACTTCAAGGCTTACGGAATCATCAGCCACAGGCATACGCCCGAGATCGAACAGGAATTGTCCCTTTTGGCCGGGAGGGAAGTGGCGGTATCCTTCACACCGCATCTGGCACCCATGAAGCGGGGCATGCTGGCCACCATATACATGAACCTTGCAAAGCCGATATCCTATAACCACATTCTGGAGGCATACAGGGAATTCTATAAAAATGAGCCCTTCGTGCGGATCCTGCCCCCGGGTAAATTGCCGGAAACCAGGTTTGTTGTGGGTTCCAACCGCATCGACATCAGCGTGAACCTGGACGAACGACTCAACCGACTCGTCGTCCTTTCCGCCCTTGACAACATGGGCAAGGGCTCGGCAGGCCAGGCGGTGCAGGCATTGAACCTCATGGCCGGTTTTGATGAGACCGAGGGGCTTACGGCTGTTGGGTTTTTCCTGTAAGTAATTTCATTCAGCAAGTATTGGAGGATAGAGAATCGTTATGTTTGACTTCACGGAGATCATAAAAAAAGCCGAGATACTGATTGAGGCCCTTCCCTATATCCAGGCCCTTGCCGGCAAAACCGTCGTGATCAAGTACGGTGGCAATGCCATGATCAGTGACGAGCTTAAAAACTCTGTCATGGAAGATATCACGCTGCTGAAGTATATCGGGCTCAATCCCGTGGTGGTCCACGGTGGCGGCCCCGATATTTCAAAGGCGCTAAAGAGCTTTGGCGTGGAGTCCGAATTCGTCAACGGCCTCAGAAAGACCGATAGCAATACCATGGAAGTTGCCCAGATGGTCCTGGCAGGCAAAACCAACAAGGAAATCGTTTCGCTCATCAACCAGAAGGGCGGAAAAGCCATAGGCTTGTGCGGTATTGACGGGATGCTGCTGGAATGCGAGAAGCACATGGAAATCGTGGACGGAAAGCCCGTTGACCTGGGCTTTGTGGGCAAGATCACCAAGATCAATACCCGTGTGCTGGAGATCCTGACCCAGAGCGAATACATTCCTGTGGTGGCTCCCATCGGCACCGACAGGAACGGCCAGAGCTACAACATCAATGCCGACACGGTGGCAGCCGAACTGGCCGCCGCGCTGAAGGCCGAAAAGCTGATCCTGCTCACCGATGTGGAGGGCGTCAAATCTTCCAATAACGAGGTTATCCACGTTATCACCAGCGACGAGGTACACCGGATGATCGAGGAAAAGGCCATCGTTGGCGGTATGATCCCCAAGGTGCTGGGCTGCATACGCGCCCTGGAAGGCGGAGTCGGCCGTGCCCACATCATCGACGGACGGATTCCTCACTGCATCCTGCTTGAAATATTTACCAATAAAGGTATCGGAACCATGATCACCAGACAACTGATCCCTTATTATGAAAAAGAGAAGCTCTGACCCATGTTTACTTTCCCCCGGTATTGGCTTATAATACCCATATGATAAAAGGAGCGCAAGCTTTTGCGTCCTTTTTTATCAAAAGTTGGAGGATAGGGATTAGTGTATGGAAGAAATGGAACGCAGAGCGAAGAATTTTATCGAGGAGATTATTGAGAAGGATCTGGAGTCCGGTAGAGTGAAAGAAATACGTACCCGATTCCCGCCCGAGCCAAACGGCTATCTGCATATCGGCCACACCAAGGCCATGTGCGTGGATTTTGGAGTGGCCGAGAAGTATGGCGGAAAATGCAACCTGCGCTTTGACGACACCAACCCCACAAAGGAAGATGTGGAGTACGTGGACGCCATCATCGAAGATATCCGCTGGATGGGCTTTGATTTTGGCGACAGAGTCTATTTTGGCTCCGATTACAGCGAGCAGATTTACCAATATGCCGTACAGCTTATCAAGAAAGGGCTGGCCTACGTGGACGATCTTTCCCCCGAGGAGATGCGCGAATACCGCGGCACCCTCACCGAACCCGGCAGGGAAAGCCCTTACCGGAACAGGAGCATTGAGGAGAACCTGGACCTCTTTGAACGCATGAGAAAGGGTGAGTTTGAGAGCGGGGAAAAGACCTTAAGGGCCAAGATCGACATGGCTTCCCCGAACCTCAACATGCGGGATCCCGTCATATACCGCATCAAAAAGGAACCGCACCACCGCACGGGGACCCAATGGTGCATCTATCCCATGTATGATTTCGCTCATCCGCTCCAGGACGCCATCGAAGGCATCACCCACTCCCTGTGCTCCATTGAATACGTGGATCACCGGCCCCTGTACGACTGGTTCCTGGAAAAACTGGAGATCCCCAACCCGCCGCGTCAGTACGAGTTTGCAAGACTCAACATCAGCTATACCGTCATGAGCAAGCGGAAATTGCGCGAACTGGTGGAAAAGGGGTATGTGGACGGTTGGGACGATCCGAGGATGCCCACCCTGCGTGCTCTCAGAAGGCGCGGCTTCACGCCCGCTTCCATCCGCAATTTCATCGAGCTCAACGGCATTTCCAAGACCGCCAGCGTAGCCGACTGGGGACTTCTGGAGCATTGCGTCCGTGAGGATCTGAACAAGAATGCCGATCGGGTTATGGCCGTCTTAAAGCCGCTTAAGGTTGTCATTGAGAATTACCCCGAAGATCTGGTCGAGGAATTCGATGTGGAGAACAACCCTGAAAGGCCTGAAAGGGGAACCCGGAAGGTTCCTTTCTCAAGAGAGATCTACATCGAGCGCGATGACTTTGCCATCGATCCGCCGCCCAAGTATTTCAGGCTGAAACCCGGCGGCGAAGTCAGGTTGAAAAACGCCTACTTCATCAAATGCACCGGATACGAGACCGATGAGAACGGCGAGGTTACCCTGGTCCGGGCCGTCTATGATCCCGCCTCCCGCGGCGGAGAGTCCCCCGACGGCCGAAAGGTGAAAGGAACCATCCATTGGGTATCGGCAAAGCACGCCATCGATGCGGAGGTAAGGCTCTACGACAAGCTCTTTGCTGTGGAAAACCCGGATGATATCCCGGACGGCAGCGACTACAAGGATTACATCAATCCGGACTCGTTGATCGTCATCAAGGGTGCAAAGCTTGAGCCGTGCCTCAAGGATGCGAAGCCCGAGGAAAAGTTCCAGTTCCTGAGGATTGGCTATTTCTGCGTGGACAATAAGGACAGCAAGCCCGGCAACCTGGTCTTCAACCGGACCGTGGGTCTGAAGGACACCTGGGCTAAGATCGCATCGAAACAGCAGGCTGGGAATGGCTGACTGACGTCAGGCCAAAGGTTTGCCATCCGACTTCCTTCAGATTCCACCTCGCAATGGACACCCTCGTCTTAAGCTATACACTTCCCACTACCAGGGCGTATTCGGGACTTTCACCCGTTAGATTGCGCCCATGCTGGGCACACATGGACAAGGCTATCTCATTATTCGAGATAGCCTTGTTTAGTCGTTATAGTAGGATACCAGACGCTTTTAGTTTGAACTAGGCGGACCCATATTGGTGCCAGCCCAAAACTCCACATATCGCGAAGCATACGAATCGACAATATTCCCATATTTATCGATAGTAAAACCATATAGATTAATAGCGCAGGTTCTGCGAGAATCAATAAATTCGTAATTGTATGTTTCTGCAAAAAACCATGGATAGGGAATACTCTGCGTGGAAGTAGTCCAAACAGACTCAACGGAAGAGAATTTCCAGTATCCTCCGGTATCAAAAACCCTTGCTTCCAGATGAACATTTGCGCCTTTTACCTGCTTAGAATGATAATATGGATAGGAAGCCATAGGTGTTGTTATTCTCCCGGGACTGCAAACACCACTTCCGCTTTCATCGCTCTTTATCCTCTTGAGTTTTGATGCTGCTTCCTGGGCTTCGAGATTGGCCGCCTTGCTGGCTTCTATTTCCCTTATTAATTCCGCTTCAAATTCTTCAGGTGAAATAGTAATTTTCTCCGGTATAAGGCCCACCTTTTTCAGCTCTTCCGGAGTTGCCAATCGTACTTTTGTGCCATATCGGGCGTTTACCCTGTCAATCACGGCCTGGTATTTTTTATTTGCTTCAATAACATCATTTACAGCTGACATAAAGTCATCTGGCTGCCCAGATGCTGTCTGAAATTCCGAAACATCTGTTTCTGTAGCCGCGCAGTTTGCGGAAGTAGCAGATGCAAACGTCGGCATAGCCAATACAATCATCAGAACACATAAAAGCCATGCTACAACACGTTTTAAGCGCATTCGTACAACCCCTTTTACTTTTTTTGGATTACGGTAGACAGCTTTACTGGTAGCATTCATATGACAGGCTATACGGCTATCATCCTGTAAAAACATTCATTTCCATCATCTCCATACTAATTGAAATATTTCTGATATATGTATTATATATTTTATGATGTCAAATTATATCAAAATGTAATAAAAGCATATTTTAATGTAACAAACGCAAAACCAGACTTGAGATCGCGCTTTTCTCCTCAAGGAATATCTTTAGCGAAAGTTCTAGTTGGCTTATATGGCGCACCATCAAAAAAGATTCCATTCCGGCTACCGGATGGAATCTTTCTATATCCAAACGTTTTCCGCCTACTGGTTGATATCCACGAAAATCCTTTCCCCGTCCTTGACCATACCCAGCTTTTCACGAGCTATTTTTTCAATGCTCTCATCGCTGGACAGTTCATCCTTCTGCTTGAGCAGTTCCTGTTTAAGGGCTTTCTCCCGCTCAATTTTCTTTTCAACCTCTTTCATTTCGATCCGGATGGCGGTCATCTCCCGGGATTGGGAATATACCGTAAAGGCTGTATAGACAAACGCCACCGCCAACAGCGGGAACATCCACCATCCCTTTTTTCGTTTGCGCCTTTTAACCACACCGTTCACCTGGCTTTATCCTTGGTAGACACGTCTCATAATGGTTTTCTGTTATTATTATTATACCATAATGTCATGAAATTGTAACGAATTCCTCATTTCTTGGTCATGGCGTTCCTCAGGCGCCTTATGTCAACCCTGATATGGTAAGCTTTGAGGGCAACCCGGTTGCGGATCCTTCCAAGCCCCTTTCTCACCTGGCGCAGTAGCGCCCTGAAAACTGGCGCCAAGAGACGGAGAATCTGCCTGAAGGGCCATAAAACCGCCCTGATAATCTCAGTAAGGGTCCATGACACGATCCTGCTCAGAAGGGCAAAATAAAGAAAAGCGCCCGCACACAGCCCGGTAAAGAAGTAAAATCTGGTCTCACCGCTGCTGATAACGTAGGAGGCCAGAAAAACAACGATGGCCGCAATCACCCAAAACAGGATATCCTCAATATGGATAAAAACAACCGATGTCCTGACAAAACGCCTCTTGATACGGAAAAGATCATAAAGGAATGCCAAAACCAGCCCGCAAGCCAATGCGCCCCCAACCACAGTCAGCTCATAACCCGCGATTGTGCTCATCTACCGTGCCGCCTTTCTATCTGAAGAGCCCCGAGAAGAAGCCCCCTTTTTTCTGCGGTACGCCCTCATCCAGGTATTCCATGGCGCAGATATCTCCCTCCACATCCAGTTCGGATGTTTCCACGTTGAGCTTGTTGATATGCAATCCGGCACCCCGTATTACCAGGAGGCCGTTTTCCGTATCCAGAACGATACATTCCTCGTTGAAGCTTTCCACGTGTCGAACCCCTGAGACCATGAGCCGTCTCCTGTCCTTCAGGATGATGTTTTGCTGACGTTGCTCAAAGGCTTTACGGTCTTCAACCATAACAGCACCTCCGAATCCATGCGTGCGCCAGGCTCCGCTACGCCGTCGTTTGATATTATGCATGGGCTGTTCGGGATATGCCACCGGATTCGGTTTGGCAACCGCACGGTCTGTGGGCTGTGTGGATTTCCGTCCCGCCGGAGTTAAGTTTTCGCGCCGACCGTGCAACAAAAAAGCTTCTGCATCGCTTACAGAAGCTCGTACATATCCGCGCTTTCTTCTTTCTTGGCGTGTTCTGTCGTTTTAAGCACCCTGAATCGGGTCACGTGTTCACCGAACCGGATCTCAACGATGTCCCCCTCCTTAACCTGGGATCCGGGCTTGGCCACTCTGCCGTTGATGAAGACCTTTTCCCTGTCGCAGGCCTCGCTGGCCAGTGTTCTCCGCTTGATGATCCGACTGACTTTCAGAAACTTGTCGATCCGCAATCAGACCGCCTCCTTTCCTGTTTAAACGGGAGACGCATCCCCACGTTCCTTCCGTTTGCACTCCTCCCACAGGGCATCCATTTCTTCCAGGGTCATGTCCTGTAATTGCCTTCCCTGCTTTGCGCTTTCTGTTTCCACATACTCAAATCTCTTGATAAACTTGTTGACGGTGGCGGAAAGGGCCAGCTCGGGCTGTACCTTGTGGAAACGGGCCACATTGACCGCGGCAAACAGCAAGTCGCCCATCTCTTCCTCTATTTCCGCCTGGTTCCCGCTTTCACAGGCCCTCTTCAGTTCCTGCACCTCTTCCTCCAGCTTTTTGAAGGCATCCTCCGCCTTGTCCCAGTCAAAGCCCACCTGGGCGGCTTTTTCCTGAACCTTGTAGCTGCGCATCAAAGCCGGGAGATTGGCCGGGACACCTTTCAGGACCTTCGTCTGGGTTTCCTGGCCCTTTTCCTCCTTCTTGATCTCCTCCCATATCCGGATGACATCTTCGGGGGTTTCGGCCTCTTCCTCCCCGAACACATGGCGATGGCGATTGATCATCTTGCTGCTGACACCATGGACCACATCTTCCATGTCAAACTGGCCGTTCTCCCTGGCGATCTGGGCATGGAAAACCACCTGCAGCAGCAGATCCCCCAGTTCATCGCAGAGCTTGGCAGGGTTTTCCTCATCGATGGCCTCAAGCACCTCGTAAGCTTCTTCAATCAGGTACCGTTTGAGGCTTTTGTGATCCTGTTCCCTGTCCCAGGGACAGCCACCCGGGCTTCTGAGCTTCTCCATGATATCCAGCAGATCCTTGTACGTGTATTTCTTCATATTCTCCATCTCCTGTATCCTGTCGTCACGCCCGTCATCTTTGCAGATCACAGGGCCCACAAATCTTTTCAATGCTTCTGGGCACGGCATCCCGAGAGTTTTTCCAGTCCGCGTCCCGGTTCCTGTAGTCAAACATTTCGGTAAAATGCCTGACCTCCCCGTGGATCCGCTCCATGTGTTTCATCTGGATGGGAAGCAAGGTCTTCAGAAACTCAGCCTGTTTTCCGCCGCCAAGTTCTTTCTTGCTTCCCTCCATCAGCGCTCTCAGGTGCTTTAAGCAGAATCCCTTCGACGATTCGAATTTCCGCCTGAAATCCGGCTCCTTGAAAAACAGGTAGAGGATAGTGCTTACAAACCTGTCCATATTGTTCCCAATCCGGCTGCAGATGGCGCAGGACCTCTCCAGGCCCTCCAAATGCTTTGTCAGCTCCTCCAAAAACCTGGCGGTGCCCGACGTCTTCCCCGACAATCGTCCTATCGCCGCCTCCAGCAGGCCCTTTTCGCTTTCCTGACCAATGGCCTCCGCGTATTGCCGGTAGAGTTTTTCGATGACAGCCGCCTGCTCGGCCAGATGGGTCTCGATGATCAGCCCCAGCCCCAGGCGGTTCTTCTGCGAATTGAACAGCTTCGTGAAATGATGCGCGCAAAAACCCATGCGGTTGGTCTCCATCCGGCTGTCCGGCTCCATCAGGGACGGACCGAGGGCATATTCCAGCGCATCCTGCTCAAGTTTCTTCTCGCAGACGCACAGGGGGCATTCGGTGTCCTGCTCAAAGGCCTCCGTTATGGGAATGGTGTAAATCCTCTCTTTCATGAAACCGCCTTGCCTTCCCGCGGGTAGGCCTAACCGGCCTGCTGGTTTAGTATGCAACGCTTATAGCATAACATACAATCACGGATGTGGGAAGCTGACGGTTGAAAGGTATGAAGGGATTGCGTCGCCGCGCTTGTAATGACAATCTGGAAGCAAGAGGCAGGAAGTTGGATGTTGGACAAAATTGATTTCGAAGCCATGCCAACAAGTCTAACCTCCAACCTTCAACGACTTATCTCCATTTTGTCATTGCGAGGAGCAAAGCGACGAAGCAATCTCTGTCACTTCCGTGACCAACCGTGAGGCATGATGAGATTGCCACGCATCGCTTGCGCGGTGCTTGCAATGACGCCCGGATATATCCTCTGCAGCGGAAGGGAGTTCGTAAAGGTCAAAGCAGCATTGCGATAAGGCGCCGAAACGGCCTGTGAGAATGGAAAAAGGGCAGCCGTGCAGCACAGCGGCCGACTTTACGGGCTCCCATTCAAAGAGATTGCTTCGTCGGATGCCGCCTCCTCGCAATGACAATTCACGCTGAATGTACGAGGCCCCAACCGGAGAATCTCTTTAAGTATTCCAGCCTCTAACCCCTATACACTCCAACCTCTTACCCCCACATCACATTCCGCTACCGGCATCCAATACATAGCGATGCGTATGGGGTACCTCCTTCGGATTCGAAAGCCCCCATTTGAACCATGGAAAATGCTCCTGCACCCCGCCAATGGCGGCTGAAAGCCTTTCAAGATAGGGATGATAGATCAGCGTAACGATCCTTTCATCGTCGATATGATAGTACCAGCATAAGTTGTACTCATACCGGCTGATGATGGAAAGGCCTGAAAAATGGTAAAAGATCAGCGGGATACCGTTGAGGCAGACCTGTTTGCCCTCTCGGGAAACCTTGTAGTTGGTGATGTTCCACAGGGCAGCATTGGCGCCGATGGACACCACGGTATGCACCTTGTCATATCGTTGGGGCCAGACCTCCACATAGCGCTGATCCCCAAACAGTTTGCGATGCGGCTCTTCCTTGATGGGACAGTATTCAATGCATTTCTGCGCCCATTCCCCGATGGCCGCAAGGCTCGTGTCATCCCTCCTGCACCCTACAAACCCTGTATTGTAGATGCCGGTGATGTTGTAAAAGCCTTCGAAGGCCCTGGAGTTCCTGTGATGGGTCAGAAACAGGGACGCATCGGGTTTTTCCGAGAATATGGCAGTCGGATCTGCGAAGAAAAAGAGATCCGCGTCAAGATGGGCAAAATAATGGGCATCCGGAAAGGCCCTCAGGACGTGGTTCAGTAATACCGGCTTCAGCGTCCAGCAATAGGCATGGAACAGGCGGTTGGCCCTGGCCTTGAGGAGCGCCTCATCCTCAATTTCCTTAAGCTGCACCAAAACCATGTTTGGAAACGGAATGGCACTGAGAACATCATATACCGCGTCGTCTGCGCAGAGCACATACAGTTTGTAACCGCCGGCATGCTCCTGAAGGGAATATCTCATGGCAAGAAACTTGTAGAGGTGATCCCTGGAAACCACGGTGGAAAAATGAAAAGTATCCATGTGCCAAATCCCCTTTCCTGATGTTTTGGACATGCAATGGTATCAGCGCAACGGGACAAAAATGTCCGGCCTGGATTTGGTCGTCCCATATCGCGATGCCATGGTTCCATGCCCCTGCTAGATGTTCAGTCCGATTTTGGGGCCCAGTTCGATATTGAGCACCATTTTCAGCAGATCCCGCAGCATTCTGACAAAATGGACGGCCTTTCTCGACTCCACCCACTCCCTTGTCTGGCGGATGATCATGGGAATATTGTCGGCAATGCTGATGATGACATCCGCCGATGGCCCCTTGTAAGGTTTGTAGTGGCTCCTGCGGATGATATTGAGCAGTTCGAGGAACACCCATAGGATCCTATGGCTTGACTTTTCCGCCAGCAACTGCCCGATATCGCCCACCACCAGGTTGATCCTCTCCGAATCGGTTTTCAGTGCCTCCTGGAGGCAAACCATTTGCATATCCAGGTAGTAGATATGGTTGTACTTTTCGCAGATATAGGTAATGTTCTCAACCACATCCACCCAGATGAAATTGGCAGGATGCTCCTGGTGGCAGCTCATGATGTCCTCCGCCACTACAAACCGGCATCCGTCTTTGTAAAGCCTGATGCCCAGGTCATAATCCTCATAGCCGTATCGGACGATACCTTCGTCAAACATGCCCACACCCATCACTTTGCTCTTGGGCACAGAAAGGTTGTTGGTGATGAAGAAACGCCAGGGCAGGTTATACCCCGTGAGGGTGCTGCCATACCTGGCCAATACCTGCTTGAGATCCACAATGAACGGGAGATCCAGGTCAAAGCTGTACTTCTCATAACTGCCGTCCAGCACATCGGCCTCGGTGATGAGGGGCATCCGGTCCTGGGGTGGATCCGAAAGGTTCAGGAGGCTACCCGCCATGCGCTCGAATCGTGCCATCTGCTCATGGCTGAACTTTTTATAGAAAAACGAAAAAATGCGTTTCCAGAACAGGCCGCACACTACCAGGCCATCTTCCTGCTCATGGGCCTCGATATGCTTCCGTACAAAACTCCTGGAGGCGATCATATCGCTGTCATGGAAAATGAGGATTTCCCCCTGAGATTCCAGGATGCCCTGATTGCGGCCGCGCGCGATGCCCCGGTTCTCCTCCAGGCGGAAGAACCGCAAAGGAAACCTGGATTCGAAATTTTTCAGCATATCCAGGGTGTTGTCGGTGGAACCGTTGTCCACCACGATGATCTCCACGTCGTCGCCCTGGTAATCCTGGTTGTTCAGCGCCAACAGGTTCAGGTAAAGCCGTTCCCGGGCATTCCAGGAAGGGATGATGATGCTTGCCTTCATTTCTTCTCACTCTCCTTCCGCGCCAGGTCCTGGGCATCGGAATAGCCGTTGAATCCGGGTTCAATCCTGCTGATGTTGCGGATGACATCCTGCAGGATGTGCATGTAAATCCCATAGAAGAAAGGCGGATCCCCGATGTTCTGCTCATGAATCATGATGATCCTGTTGCCCCTCAGTACCCGGAAGCCGCTGAAATGATAGCAAATCAGCCTTTTTTCTCCGGCATATATCTTTCCGTTGACGATTGAATACCGGTATTGGGCACGGTTCCAGTGCCCGATATTGACGCCCGGCGTCTGGATTTCGCAGACATTCGGGAATTTTGCGGGCATGTCATCCAGGTATTTCTGATCGCCGAAAAGACCGTCCTCGGGCTTGCTCACGCAGGATTCAAGGCAGCGGTTTTTCCACCATCTGAGGCATTCCAGACCGGTTTCATCCCTTTTGAAGCTGATGAAACCGGAATTGTACCTGCCCAGAAGGGATTGGAGCTTCACTTTGTTTTCGGGGGCCAGCGACGGAATGACGATATCGCCGCGGGACAAAAGCACCGAGCAATCCGGCTGGCTCAGGAAGATCAACGAGGGATCGGAAAAGAAGAAAAGATCCGCATCCACATAGGTTACTCTGTCGATCCCCGGATCACGCGAAAACACCGCCTCAATCAGGAGCGGTTTCAGCGTCCAGCAATACTCATTGATCCTGCGGTTTTTCCTGACCTGCCCCAGCGCTTCATGCCTCAGCTCGCAGAGATGCAACAGCCGAATATGTTTCCAGCCCATTCTGCTGATGAGCCGCTGGGTCTCGTCATCCACGCAGAGCACATACATGATATGTTCCTTCAGGACCTCCCGAAGCGAGCAGAACATGGCGATGGCCTGGTACAACCTGAACCTGGAGATCACTGTGCAAAAAACCAATTCTTTCATTCCCCGTCACACTCCGCAAGGCTATGGTTACCGGTTTGCCCGAAATAGATCCGGTACCACTCCACCGTCCTTCTCAATCCTTCATCCATGGTGTAGCGGGGCGCCCATCCCAGGAGCTTTCTGGCCTTGGACGCATCCAGGTACTGGTGCCGGATCTCATGATTCCCCTGGTTCAGGATAACCGGTTCCAGGCTTGAGCCCATAATGGTCAGTATCTTGCGGACTAGGTCCAGAACCGTCAGTTGCACCTCGTTGCTAAAGTTGAAGGCTTCGCCGTAAAGTCCTTCGCTTTCCATCTTTTCTGCCAGGAGCATATACGCCTCAACCGCATCCCCCACATAGAAGTAGTCCCGGATAAAGGTCCCGTCACTGCGAATGACGGGCGCCTGCCCCTTAAGCACGCTCAGGATGGTCTGCGGAACGATCCGGTTGAAGTTGGTATCCCCTTCGCCATACAGATTCCCGCAGCGGGTGATGCAAACCGGCAGGTTATAGGTATGATAATAGGCCTGCGCGATTAAGTCCGCGCAGCTTTTGGATACATCATAAGGGTGCCTTCCCTGAAGCGGCATGCGTTCTTTGTAGGGCAGGATCTCCTGATCCCCGTAGGCCTTGTCGCTGGATGCTACAACGATCCTTTTGACATGGGAGTTCCTCCTGCAGGCCTCCAGTACGTTCCAGGTCCCTCGGATATTGGCCTCGAATGTGGACAAGGGATTCCGGTTGGCCGTTCCGACGATGGCCTGTGCCCCCACATGGAATACCGTATCGATTTCATATTCGTTCAAGGCTCTTTCCAGCAGTGCGTAATCCTCAAGGGAACCGTAGACCCGGTTGACAGCCTCCTGATCATAAAAAAAGCCGGCAGACCGCACCCTGTCCCGTACCAGTCCGGTCACTAAGGCGCCTTTGGATAAAAGCGCTTTCACCAGGTGGCTTCCCAAAAAGCCTGTACAGCCTGTTACAAAAACATTGCGTCCACTCCAGAAACCGCTCATTGCCATACCCTCCATTGATCCATGCCTTCCTCGGCCATCTTGTTCATGGTCATGACGTCATAGTAGGTATCGCAGGCATACCAGAACCCATCATGCATGTAGACGGCCAACTGCCTGTCTCTTGCAAGATCAGCCATGGTGTGCTTTTCAAGGATATTGGGCTCTACGGCCGACAGGTAGTCAAATATGCCCGGCTCAAAAACAAAAAAGCCGCCGTTGATGATGCCTTCCTTGCTCTCCTTTTCCACGAACGAATCCGCAATGCCGTCCCTGACCGTCATGGTGCCATACTGGCTTTTCTTGCTGATCCCTGTCACAGTGGCAATAAGCCCTTTCTCCCTGTGGAAGTCAAGAAGCTTATGAAGGTTGATATCCGCCAGGCCATCCCCGTAGGTGACCATAAAGGTCTCGTTGCCTACCAGATCCCGCGCCTTTTTGATGCGGTCTCCCGTCGTGGTATCCAGACCCGTGTCAAGAAACGTAATCTTCCAGGTCTCCGCCTCTTCCAGCAAGGTGATTCGGCTGTTTTGGGTATCCAGGATAAAGCTGTGGTTTTTCCAGGGATAATCCATGAAGTATTCCTTGATTTGATCGCCCCTGTAACCCAGCAGCAGGATGAAATCATCAAAGCCGTAATGCTTGTAGAGCTTCATGATATGCCAGAGCATCGGCTTTCCGGCTATGGGCACAAGCGGCTTGGGTATGTCTTTGGTCAGTTCATGCATCCTCAGGCCCCGGCCACCGCATAATATCAAAACTTTCATATCCGTCCCCCAATGGCGTCATAGGTTGTACACATATTCATGATACGCAGGTGTGCAGAAAATCGTTCGAAATGAACGGACTGCCCATCCGCCGTCATATTGGGACGGGCCGGGCTATCTGGATGCGCTGTTGAAGAACGCCTCATCAATATAGTCATAGTGATAGCAATCATCATAAAAGACCGTAATGGTCAGCCGCCATTGGTTGTTCCTGTCCACGGACTCGGATTGTTTCAACGCGATCACCTGCTTGTTGCTGATGAACCGGTTAACTATGGCTTCCAGCGTCCGGATATCATCTCCCGAGAAGATCTTGATCTTCAAAACAGCCGCCTCCACCCTGAACAATGGTTTCTTTCTCTTACTTTATTTATATTAGGCAGGGACACGAACATAACCATATTTCAGAATCCGCCGGGAATGTGCGCGGATCGTCAGACCGGTGAAAAAACTGGCTTCGGTTTAGGCTTCATAAGGTTTGCTTGTCAAAAAGCCGCGCCGTCCGTAGAAAGAAATGGTCATCAAAGGCATACCAAACGGGCAAAAAAAAAGCTTGACGGCGTTTCAGGACTTTGTTATACTATAAAAGCGCGCTAACAAGCCGGAAATATGGCGGCGTAGCTCAGGTGGCTAGAGCATGCGGTTCATACCCGCAGTGTCGTTGGTTCAAATCCGACCGCCGCTACCATTTATATGGCCCCATGGTCAAGTGGTTAAGACACGGCCCTTTCAAGGCCGTAACAGGGGTTCGAATCCCCTTGGGGTCACCAGAAAAGAGACTGTCTTATGTGGCAGTCTCTTTTTTATCTTTCCGGCTAAAAAGGCCTCGCCGGTATTATTTTATGCTTTCGATGCTCCAGCCGTAATCCTTTTTTATCAAGTGGAAGGTATATTTATACTCCTTTCCGTCAGCATCGGCGACGGATATTCCTGCTGTGGCCCTATCGCCTTTCTGGCTGACTTCAAAATTCAGGCCGTTATCAAATCCCATGATTTCATTGTACACCGCATCGGACAGGGCATCCAGATTCAGCTCGGGAATTTTATCGGGATCACCGGTAAAGAGCATGGCCAGCCTGTCATCGGCTTCCCGACAATTGTCCAAATCCAGGATGCACAGGATCAGGTACTCGCGTATCGTATTTTCAATGCTGTCCGGATAATCGGACAGCTCAATACGGCAGGTATCCGGCACAAATTCGCCATCCCTCCAGAGCCAGGTCATGTAGACGGGATAATAAAAAACGTCATAGCTCCACCTGTTCTGGTAATAGCCGTCGTATACACCGTCATCCTCCAGATCCAGAAGCCCGTCGTCCCCGGCTCCCGTGGGCGATGCGCTGGTGACCAGCATCCGGATTTCATCCCCGTCAAGCGCATAAAGAGAAAAGCCGTGCAGGTTGACAAAATTGGTTAATGCAACATGGATATAGGTTCTGTCGCTGCCGTACATGCGGACCGCTTCCACGCGCTCTATGGCATATCCTGAGTCATTTCCGGCAATGTCGCCCACCTGTGCCAGGGTACCGTTGCCGTATCGGAAGACATAGAAACCTGAGATCTCATCTCCCATACCTGCCACGGTCACCGCTTCTTCAGCACCGTCCCCGTCAAAGTCCGCAATGAAGCACTCCAGCAGGGTCTCTTCCGGGTGGTTGACGATGAAGTAATTCCGAACCATGTCTTCGGTCAATCCGGCATCCGGTCCCGGTACCTCCGTCGGCATGATTTCGGGATCCGGGGTGCCTGTGCCGGTAACCTCCGGGGTATCATTCGGATCGTCTCCGTTAATCCCCGCTTTCATCCTGGCACACCCGACCAGCAACAAGGCAAGGCAGATTGATAGGACCGCGATATGAAAAATAGAGGATCGGCGCTTCGCCATCCTGCTCCACTCCTTTCAAAAGACCGCATTCTGCGGGCAACGGACCACAGAACACTTCCATCCTTTTCCATTATACCATGGTGGGATCCCTGATCAAGTGCATAAGTCGGCTCATTCTGTTGGTAAATCCGTTTCGTGGCCCTGTTTGTCCATGCCGATCCGGTTTTCCCGAGCAAAGTAGAATAAATACTGCTGGGCTATGCCGGAAAGCTGCCCGAATTTCCTGCGCGCAAACGCCGCGATGGCTTCGTTGGTCGTTCCGCTGCCCGGATACAGCGTTTCCATCACGCGCCGGACCCACCTGTCCACGGGGAAGGCGTCCGGCATCAACCCGCTGTACAGCCCGACGCAATCGGCCACTTTCCCGCCCACCCCGTGCAGCGCCAGAAGAACCTGCCGCACCGCGCCGGAATCCATTCTTTCCAGTGCGTCCTCCATATCAAGCTCTTGCACCTGCTGCGACGCACGGATGATGTACCTGGCCCGATATCCCGCCCTGATACACCGGAGGGATTCCTCGGAAAGGGCCCCCAGCACTTCTGCCTCCGGAAAGGTATGGAGGATATGCTCCTTGTAGACCACAGGCCTGCCGTAATTTTGGGCCAGGCACTCCACAATCCTTTTGATCCGGGGAATATTGTTGTTCTGCGAAATGATGAAGGATATGAGCGTCTCAAAAAAATCCTGTTTTAAAAGCCTGAGCCCGGGTGCGAAGGCAATGGCCTCCTGCATCACCGGGTCATTTTGGGCAAGCTTGCGCTGAACTGCGCCATAGTCACGGCCCAGGTCAAAATAGCCATACCAGATTCTCAAAAAATCGGATTGATCGGTGTTATAGAGGATGATATCGCGGCCGGCCTGCTCGACCTCCACCACCCTGCCTCTGGCGATACCCAGCCAGTTCCCGTTTTCCAGCCTTCGCCACCTGAAGCATTGCCCGCATTCAAAGGTTTGCTGAAGGTTAAAATGCGTTACGTTACGCAATATGACGCGGTCTTTTTCCACATGCCACTCCATCGGTCACTTTCCTTTTGGTTTAATATCATTAAACTTGTATCACATGTAAATTGCTGTAAAAATAATGTATTTAACCCTGTACAAGTCTTCTTGTCCGTGTAATCATTATTATTGTATAATAGAAATGTAAATAATAATATAATCTTGTCGATTATTGTCGTTTTGGATGTATCTGATTGAACCTTGATATTAATTTTATGCCGGAATTTTACGATCATAAAGAATAGAATGTGAAGTTAGGCAAGGGGTATTATTGCATGGCTCTACTGTTGTTTAAAAATGAGTACATAGAGATTTCCCGTGAGGCGGGATATTTCTATCTCAAATCTACGGCAAAGGGCCTTTCCATGGAGGCATTCAGCAGAATACTGCAAAATTCTTTCCCCCAGATTAAAATCATCAGTTTTACAGCCATAAAAAACGCTCTTCTGAATGCACCCCAGGGACCCGTCCTGTTTGGTCAGGAACGGGATCGTGTTGTTATTCGCGTATCCAATGACGAGTTGCGGGCATATATGACTTTGTATGTACCCGAAAGCGATCTCGTACCTCAGAATCGCGAGAATCTGATCAGGGAGATCCATGAGGCTTTGGTCAAGGCGGGTGTCATTTATGGCATCAAAACGGAGGTCCTCACCGGATCCCTTTCTCCGGGGATCGAATACCTGATAGCCGAAGGGGTACCTGCTGTCAACGGAACAGATGCCGAGGTCAAAATGTATGAAATAAAAACCCCAAAGCCCCAGCTCTATGACTCGGGAAATGTCAATCATTATGAATTGAACCTCATCCACCGGGTGAACAAAGGGGACTGGTTGGGTGAAAGAAAGAACCCCACCCCTGGCATTCCCGGTAAGAGCGTAAAGGGCAATGAAATCCCCCCCATTCCCGGGAGATGGCTGCCGCTATTGTATGACCGCACGTCGGTTTATGAGGAAACCAAGGATGGTGTAACCACCCTGTACGCGAAAAAGACCGGTGCGGTCTATTACAAGGGCGATACCATCGGGGTATACGATTTCCTTGAAATCAACGGGGATATTGATTTTTCAACCGGTAACATCGATTTTGACGGTTATTTGTCTGTTAAAGGAACAGTTGAAGATAATTTCTGCGCCATATCCGAAAAAGACCTGGAGATCCTTGGCGAGTACGGCGTCGGTGCAGCCGATCAGATCGGCAGCCGGGAAGGCAACGTATACATCAAAGGCGGCATCGCGGGCAAGGGCAAAACTGTGCTGCGCTGTAAAAAAAACCTTTATGTCAAATTCCTGTCCGATATCACAGTGGAGTGTGAGGGCAATGTATATGTGGGATTTTATTGTATTAATTCCAATATAAAGGCCAGGCAGGTCATTGTTGAGGCCCCCCGCGGCAAGATTATCGGCGGCACCATTGATGCGGAGGTACGGGTATCAGCCGCCGATATCGGAAATCTGGCTGAGAACCGGACCGTAGTTCGTGTCAGGGGATTTAATCGGAACAACCTCAAAATGGAACTGGATCAGAAAAAAGTCCGTCTGAAGGAAATGAGAGATATGCTGACACAACTCAAGCAGCATATCCAAGTCTATGCTTGTTCATCCGATCTCTCGGAAGAGCAACGCGCCCAGTTTGAGAACCTTAAAAACCAGTATTCGGATTTGAAGGATGAGATCAAACAACTGGAGTATGAGCTGAGGAACCTGACCGACGACCTGAAAACACCGGGCGAAGGTGCCGTAATTGTGAGGAACAGGTGCTACCCTCGGGTCAGGATAGAGATAAAAGGCTTAGGCGAAGAGATAACCAATGAAACACCCATGACCATCTTCTATTACAAGGATAACACGATCAAAAAGATGTAGGGGGAAACGATTTTGGATTACCAGGAAATTTTGGCGAAGATTCAGCAGGACGTCAACAACGACCTGAAAACAGACCTTTACCGGTACAACGGTATTCTGGAGGCCATCAGTTTTTTCAGCAACAGGCTGACCTACGAGCAAATCACCCATGCGGCCTTCGATTTTGTCAATGAGCTGCTAACCGTCAACAAGTCGGTGTTATATCTTCTCCAGGACAATCATTTCGCAAAGGTAAAAAGCAGAAATCTGCCCCAGGCGCCGGACATCATACCGCTCAACGCCAAACTGAAGGACTTTGCCGTTTATGTGGGCAATGTGGTCAGCGGCAGGAATCGTCTGGAAGCATATTTTGCGGTCAATATCCTTGATAAAACCGAGGCCAACCTCATGATACCGCTGATGCTTGGACACAGGCTCAGCGGCTTCATTCTGATGTCAGGCCGAGTTTCCTCCGATTTCAACGAGAACGACGTCTTTGTTTCCGAAACGCTCATGAATCTCTTCAACAATGCCCTTGAGAGCAGCAGCAGGCTGGAAGAGCTCCAGAAAGCCAACCGGGAACTGGATGAAAAGATTTTCAGCCTGTTCGCCATCAACCAGTCGGCAAAGGCCATGCTCACCGAACACCGGCTGGATGAACTGAACCAACTGGCGGTAGATGTCTTTTCGGAGCTTACCCTCAGCGCCAGCACGGGGTTCTTCCTTTACGATAAGAAATCCGAAAAATATGTACTTAAGGCATACAGGGACGTCTTCCATTCAGACGATGAACCTTCCGCCATCTATCTGACATTAAGGCCGGAATCAAAAGTACAGGCGGGCAAGCAGATTGTAGATATCAGCGAAGAGAAGGATATTGCGTATTTTTCAACCCTGTTTATGGAGGGCGCCGAGCCTCTGAGCGCATTGAAAGCGAGGTATGTCGTGTTCATTTTTGGCAAAGGCGGCGAGCTTCTGGGCTTCGTCACCCTCGGTGAGACCATCTCGGGTGCCGAATACAAGCAGAGCACCTTTGAACTGGTGGACAGCCTGGCTTCCTACACCTACATTGCGTTGTCCAACGCCATGCTGATCCAGGTGGTTAACGACCAGAAAAAACTCCTTGAAATGAAGCTGGAAAGGCTTATCACTTTAAACCAGCTGATCAAGAATATCAACAGCGCACAAACCTGCAAGCAATTGATCGATTTGGCCCTGGAAACCCTGACGGTTTCATTGGGTGTTGAAAATGCGCTGATAGCCCTGTACAAACCAGAAGACAGGTGCTTCACGGTAAGCGCTGCTACCAACGGCTCCTTCTGCGGGTTGGCCATTCCGATTACTCCCAGGCTTGAGCTGCTGCAGCAGGGTAAGACTATTTTCGAATCGGATGCCACGCTGGTTTCTGAGTACATAGGGCGCGAAATCGCCAATGCCCTGCCCGAAAGAGCCGGTCTGCTGGTTATTCCCATGTATCTCGATCTCTATGAAATCCGCCTGATAGGAGCCATCTTCATATTCAATACCCGCAGCAGTATTCTGAGCGAAGAAGAAAACATCCTGACTTTTGAAACCATCGCAAATCATATGGCACCGTTGATAGACGGCTTCATGACCCTCGACAGGAGAAAGCGGGAATATATTCCCGATGTGAAGAGGAATTTTATTACCGAGGTCAGGATCCAGATTGAAGAATGCCTGCAGTATCATTTCGATCTGGAGATCATCCGGCTGGTGAATGAAAAGGCGACCCCGTTTACCGAAGACGAGTTCTTCCGCACAGTGGCCGAGCATTTCCGGAACGCGTATGCCGTAGCCTATAACCATACCTATGTGGTCATTCACAACGAATTCGACTATAACCGGCAGATACTGGAGCGCCTTGCCGATGAGGCCGGTGTCTCCATCACAAGCTACAGGCTTTACAAGGACTTTAATACCTATGAAGAGCTCATGGAACTTCTGAAATAAACGCATGCCGTTGCATGGTACCGCTTCATTCCGCCGCCGGCTCCACAACCCGCTTCATGGCTTTCTCAAACTTGGCCCTGGATATCATGACGGAATGCTTGCACCCCAGGCATTCCATGCGGATATCCGCTCCTGTCCGCAATACTTTCCACAGCTTGCTGCCGCAGGGATGCGGCTTTTTCATTTCCACCGTGTCGCCCACTTTAAATTGCTTGATCTCCATCCAATCACCTCTTGCCGCATGATACGGAAAACGCTACCTTTTATTTTACGAATCCTGTAAGCGACGCGTCAATGCTCCGACGGCTCTTCCCATTACATCGGACTTATGGATCGGGTTGGAATAAAAACAGGGCGCTGACGCGCCCTTCAAGTTCATGCTCACTCAGGAATTCTTCAGGGTATGTAGCGCCTCTTCCACACTGGGATAGATCTGTATGAAACGGTTCAGCCTGGTGACCTCAAACAACCTGTTGATATTCGGAATAAGACCACAGAGAACCAGCCGCCCGCCATTGTCCCGGAACTTCTTGAAAGTGTCGACAATGATGCCGATACCGGCGCTGTTCATATAGGAAATCTTTTCCATATCCAGCAGGACGGTTTGAGATCCCTTTGATTCATAGAGAGCATTCATGCGCTCCATGAACTCGTTTTGCGTGGAGATGCGCACCTCACCTTCAATTGATGCAATCGTAAATCCATCTTTTTCTGCGACTTTAAACTCCATACCCATACGCTCCTTATTTTAAAACATTATTATTTGTACCCCTGGCTTGTATCTTTAAACATACAATTAATAGCTATACGCCGCATAAGAATCAGTTTTTAAGGCTTTGGAGAGGTGCCGGAATGCGACCGCCTCTTTTGACGAATCTTTCCGCCGAAAAGGGATTGACTGCCATAACGGGGGCACTGCCAAACAAACCGCCGAACGTCACAATATCCCCTTCCTTTTTGCCGGGAGCCGGGATAATGCGGACCGCTGTGGTTTTTTGGTTCACAACACCTATGGCGACCTCATCGGCAATGATGGCAGATATGGTTGATGCCGGCGTATCACCGGGTATCGCGATCATGTCAAGCCCGACAGAGCAGACGCAGGTCATAGCCTCCAGTTTTTCAAGATGGAGCGCTCCCGCGTTGACCGCTTCGATCATGCCGGCATCCTCGCTGACCGGTATGAAGGCGCCACTGAGCCCGCCGACCTGGGAGGAAGCCATCACGCCGCCCTTTTTCACGGCATCGTTCAGAAGGGCCAGGGCTGCGGTAGTCCCATGGGCGCCGCACCGCTCAAGGCCCATCTCTTCAAGAATACGGGCCACGCTGTCCCCAATGGCCGGCGTGGGTGCCAGGGAAAGGTCCACGATGCCGAAAGGAACATTCAGGCGGGCGGCGGCTTCCTGAGCCACCAACTGCCCCACCCGTGTTATCTTGAAAGCGGTTCGCTTAACTGTTTCCGCGAGCGTGCCAAAATCCGCGTCACCCAGGGCCCGTACTGCGCTGGCCACCACGCCCGGTCCGCTGACGCCGACATTGATGACGCACTCCGGTTCCCCGATGCCATGGAAAGCACCGGCCATGAACGGGTTATCCTCCGGGGCATTCGCAAAGACAACCAGCTTGGCGCAGCCAAAACCGCCCTGGTCCTTCGTTTTTTCCGCGCATTCCTTGATGATCCTGCCCATATCCAGGATAGCATCCATATTGATACCCGCCTTAGTGGTGGCCACATTCACCGAAGAGCAAACCCGCTCGGTTATCGCCAGGGCTTCCGGGATCGATTCAACCAAAAGCCTGTCCCCTCTGGTGTATCCTTTGTGTACCAGAGCCGAATAACCGCCGATGAAATTCACGCCCACATTGGCGGCTGCCCGATCCAATGCCCTGGCAAAGGGTGTATAATCATTGGTGTTGCTGCTTTCTGCCACCAGTGCTATGGGTGTAACTGCAATCCTTTTATTGATAATGGGTATGCCAAACTCGCGCTCGATATCTTCGCCCGTTTTGACGAGTTTTTCCGCAAAACGGCAGATCTTGTCATAGATCCTCCCGGTAGCACGCTCCACACTTTCAGAGGCGCAGTCCCTGAGGGATATGCCCATGGTGATGGTGCGGATATCCAGGTTTTCCTGTCTGATCATGTTAATGGTTTCTATAATCTCATTACGGCTGAACATATGCGACCCTCATCCTATATTCTATGCATGCTGGTAAATATCTCTTCCCTCTGAAGACGGATCTCCACACCCAACTGGGCTGCGGCTTTACCGAGCCTTTCGTTCAACTGCGCGATATCGCATTTCATCTTCGAAAGATCCACCAGCATGATCATGGTAAAGATATTCTGCATGATCGTCTGGGAAATATCCAGGATGTTGACATTTTCCTCGGCCAGTATGCCTGTGACCGCCGCGATGATTCCGATGCGATCCTGTCCAAGTACGGTTATGACTGCTTTCATATAAACCTCCGATTAACGCCGTGTTTTGATGCTACCTGCCCAATTATAACACATCCTTGACGGATTTTCTTCCTGTTTGTTCGCATTTTTATACAAAAGTATGAACTTGGAGCGGAACTTCGGCGTCAACGCACCAACAAATACGCCGTTATTTCAGGTTTCACCGGAAACTTTCGGCGCAAATCCTGTTTTTTGCACTTTCCCTGGGCGGCAACGTTCATCGCCGATATTCAAAAGATGTAGAATAAAAGGATAAGCCGCAAGGCTTAACCCATGTCATGATAATATCGTCCCCTTTCATAAAATAACTGTGTAAGGAAGGTGATGCAGGCAAAAAACAATCTAAGATTATGTTGTTATTTTTCCTGCCATGTTGGTAAATGATTAGTGTAAAGATCACCAACAGGAAGAGGAGGTTGATAAGCGACCGAAACATGCATCATCTTATGGCATAGAATATTTATGAAGGGGTTGATTCCACCCAGAAAGTTGAAAGTATCCTTTAAAAGAACGAAGGTGAAGCGAGAAGATGCGTTGCTTTTCGAAACCCTGTCCGGCAGATGATTGCGACGGGACAGGTTAGGCGGATCGGTTAATAAGTGAGAAACCGGTCCGCCTATTTGCTTTTATCCTGGTTTTGTCATCGCAATGATGTGCAGGAAATTACCGTGCTTGCATCAGCATAACCAAATGGCTCTTTTCGCATGTCATTGCGAGGAGGCGGCAGCCGACGAAGCAATCTCCGTTGCATATATAACCGCTTTGGGCTTTATGAGATTGCCACGCACCGCTCATGCGTGCAATGACACCTCAGGACGGACACCACAGGCTATATCTCTGATGTCATTGCGAGGAACGCAGCGACGAAGCAATCTCGGTCACCCCTGCGGGCAGGATGGATACACTAGTTGAGTTCATCCAGGGTGAGTGAGAAATTCTCGATGTAGTGGTCCATGAAGTGCTTCAGCTCGGGAGAATCCATCTCCATAAGCCTTTTATGTACAGCCTGCTTTGCCTTCACAAACTCACCGTTCCCAGCCTTGATTTCCTCGATGCACTTGATATAGGCGCAAAGCCTGTCGGCAGCCTTCACAAGCCTTCCTTCCTCCGATTCCTCATCATAGAACAGGATGGGCCTGTATTGGGCGGCCAACTCTTCGGGAAGCATGGAAAGCAGTTTTTCCCGCGATACCAGTTCCAAATCACGGTAAGCCCGGCTGATCTCCGGATTGTAATATTTGACGGGGGTTGGAAGATCTCCCGTGATGGTTTCGTTGCAGTCATGGTACATGGCCAGGAGCGCTACCCTTTCAGGGTTCACGTTACCGCCGTAATAAAGATTCTTGATAAGGGCAAGGGCATGGGCGATGATGGCAACCTGGAGGCTGTGTTCCTGGATGTTCTCCTGGTTTACATTCCGCATCAGGCTCCATCGGTAGATATGCTTCATCCGTGACAGAAACGCAAAGAAACTGTATTGCCTGCCCTGTTCCATAAAAGTCCCCTCATACGCGTTTAATATCGGCTCCAAGCCTCTGCAACTTATTTTCTATGAATTCATAACCCCTGTCAATATGATGGATGTCAAGCACCTCCGTGGTCCCCTGCGCAGCCAGCCCAGCCAGGACAAGCGCCGCTCCGGCCCTTAAGTCTGTGGCCCGGACTCGGGCCCCCTGAAGGGTTTCTATGCCTTCAACCACGGCTGTGCGGGCGTCCAGATGGATCTGAGCTCCCATCCTTCTCAGTTCGTTCACATGCATGAAACGGTTTTCAAAAATAGTTTCAACGATGACGCTGGTGCCCTGGGCAATGGACATCAGCGCCAGGAACTGGGCCTGCATATCGGTGGGGAAGCCCGGAAACGGGTGGGTTTTGATGTTCAGGGCTACCGGTCTGGGCGTACCTTTCACCCGGACTTCGGAAGGCTGCTCCACAACCTCAATTCCCGCTTCCCGCAGTTTCGCGGTCACCGGCATCAGGTGATCGGGAACTACATTCTGGAGCGTGATTTCCCCGCCGGTTATGGCGGCCGCAGCCATCAGCGTTCCGGCTTCTATCCTGTCAGGCATGATGGCGTGTTCCGCACCATGTACGCGGTCGACCCCCTCGATGGTGATGGTATCGGTGCCGGCCCCTTTGATTTTTGCCCCCATTTTGTTGAGAAAGGCCGCCAGATCGACGATTTCCGGCTCCGATGCCGCGTTTTCAATGGATGTACAGCCTTCGGCCAGCACCGCCCCTATCAGCAGATTCTCCGTGGCGCCAACGCTTGGAAAATCCAGGTACACCCTCGAACCCTTGAGCCTGCCGCTTCTTGCCCTGGCTTCGATATAGCCGTTACCGTATTCGATCTGGGCGTCCATGGCCTCAAAGCCTTTTAAATGCAGATCCACCGGCCTGCTGCCGATGGGACAGCCCCCGGGCAGCGCCACCTTGGCCCGACCACCCCGTGCCAGCAGCGGCCCCAGGACCAGAAAAGAGGCGCGCATCCTGCTCACCAGTTCATAGGGCGCCACATGCCCGGTGAGCCTGGGCGTGCTGATATACAGCTCCCTTTTGCTGATATTGGCTTCCACCCTGGCCCCCAGGCTGGAAATCAAATCGCACATGACAAAAACATCATCAAGCCCAGGAATGTTCTTGATGATGCATTCGTCTGCCGTAAGGAGACAGGCGGAAATAATCGGAAGTATGGCATTCTTTGAACTGCTGATCTGGACGGTCCCGGACAGTGGTTTTCCACCATTGATCACAAATGCTCCCATACGCTTCCCTTCCATTCTGAAAGTCGGCTTTTTGAGCCGACTTTCCATTATGTACATTCCGGGCGTCCAATCGAACAGTTACACTTTTATTATCCGATCCCGCGATCAATTCATACGTGGTAAAAGCATGCGCGCTTGCCATCACAAATCGCCGCAAAGGATCAAAAGCCTTCTGAGCATGACGATCAATTCGCCCCACGTTATCGCTTTGTCCGGATTGAAATAATTGCCGCTTTCCTGGATCACACCGTTTTCAATGGCAAATTTTACCGCATTCAATACGCCGGACGAGACCTTGTTCAGATCACGATAGTGCGACCAGGCCGTTGGATTCTGCGGATTGGGCGCCAGCTTCGTCCTGAAGCGGTAATAGGATACCAGGAGGCTTACCGCCTGATCCCGTCTGGCATAACCATCGGAAATAGCCTGCGGGCTGCCAATCAACCCGCTTCTGGCGGCTTGGATCAACAAATTGTTGTCATCATAGGACGTACCCGTCAGATCAAGGAGAAGCTTCACAATATCGGCCTGCTTAACCGGCTCGGCATGACGGAAAGTTCTGCTCTCCAGGGACGGCAGCGTATAAACGGCCTGGATAGCCTTCAGGCTGTCCGAGACGTCCTTTGGGACGGTACCGGCTGTAACCACAGACCTGGTTGCCGCGGCCATGGCACCCGGTTTGGTCATTTCACCCGATACGATGCCATTGATATAATCGGTGCTCGTCTCCTGCGCGTTCCAGGAGCGATTGCCGGCATCGTACAGATAGGTTCCTATCTCATTGGCCATATAATTGAAAAGGTTATCCACCGGGAAATCCACCCGGATGGGACGCACAAGGCTGGCAAAGGAACGTCCGGTTGACGCCGGGCCAATCTTGATCTCCGTAATGGGGGCGACAAGCTTCAGGTTGGACGGCTGCGTATAGCTTGTTGCCGGCGTTGTGATATCCAGTCTCAGGGTGAAATTGGTGTCCATGCGCTTCATTTTGAAGTATTCATCGGTCTGCAGGGTTTGCGGCCGGATGATCAAATCGTTGGAAGGGAGCTTGATATACAGTTCCTTCCCCATCTCCGAGAGCGCGTCGATGAGCACAGCACCCAGTTCCAGACGCACGGTCTGCACCCTGGCGGGCGGCCGGGACAGATCGATCTTCACCACGTAGTCGGGTATGCTCCTGACCTGCTCCGCCATCCTGTGGGCATTGATCCCTGTGGAGCTGGCCGTCCATATGCCGTCAACCACCTTGGGTGATATGACCAGTACGTCGCCGGTGGGCACATCACTCAGATCAAAGCCTGAATCATAATCTGACCGGCTCTTGTTGGTCACCACCACAATGGTCCGGCTGGGCTCCGACCGAAGCTTGCTTACCGGATCATAAGCATACAGCCGCGCATAGTAGCGCCTGTTGGAGATAAGTCCGGTAACTTTGTAGGAATCTCCGTCCACATTAAATGTCATGGCTTTATCAAAATTGCTGTTGTCTGCCACTTCAAGGATATAGGTATATTCCGGCAGGTATGTCCAGACATAGGTGATGCTGTTTTCCGTGACGTCGCTGATTCCGAATCCGGTGGGGGCCGGTGGCGGTGTATAGGCCTCCGTCCTGGCCATCACAGCATTGCTGAAGACCGATTCCTTGCCCGTCTCCGGATTGATGGCCTTGATCCAGATATAGTACTGCGTGTCGGGCTGAAGTCCGGTCAGCCTGTAATAGCCGTTTTCCATCAGCTCATCGTAGGTTACGGTGACCCTGATGCCGGCGGATTCCAGGTTCTCCGATGTTCCGCAGCGTATCTCATAGGTCATTCCTGGGATGAAGTCCCAGAACAGGTCGATAAAGTCTGCCGCAGCTATCGGAATGATGTTGGTCGGCGCGGTCGGGGTGACAGGATAAACCACATCCCTCGGCTTGGTATTGACGATGAGTGGATCGGAAGGATCGGATTCCTTTCCGTCATTGTTTGCAATAGTCACCCACACCACATAGGACGTGTTTTCCCTGAGCCCGGAAAAGCTGATGTTGATCTCCTGGTTTACCGGGTTCTCCGGAATGGTCACCTCGGCGAGAACCGTCGCCAGGTCTTTTAACTTTCCTTTTATATCGCTGTATTGGATATTGTCGGAGGTAATATTATCTATGGCGTAATTATACCTTATCCCATAAACAATCACTTTCCAGCCGGGCTCGTATTCAATATCCTTCAGCGTCAACTTTTGATATTCTTCTTCGTCGCCGTCAAAGAGCGACACATCCTTCCATCGGCGCTCGTTTTCATCAAAGAACGCGGTCCATTTCTTGAGCAGCTGGATGGTGGCACCGTCAAGCCTTTCCTCTATTACCTTCAAAGGCGGTTTTGAGGGCGCCTCGGGTATCCTGTCGGTACCGGTATCCGGCCTGGTGATGATAACTTTGATAGACTTCTCCGAAACAAAGGCCTTGGGCAAGACTCTTTTTTGGCCATTGACCTCCATTTCAACCGGGTAATATTTCTTGGCCTGGATCACAAAATAATAGATGGTCTGTGATCTCAGATTTGTCAGTTCATACTTGTATCCGATAATGGAACGCCCCGATTCGGGGTTCTTGGCCCTCACTTGATTGCCCGAACCCATGCTGAGATCCGAGGCTATTTTATCTTCCTCTTCGAGGGAATAGACTTTGCTGATATCGTCCACCAGATAGATATCATAAACGACATCCGTGTCTATATATTTATCACCTATGCCCTCGCCATTATAGGGAACCTTCCACATGACCGTGGCGCTGTGGGCTGTCAGCAAGCCGTCATAGGTTATGTCCGGGTTCTCGGGGAAGCTGTCCACGATTTCAGGCGCTTCCGGGGTTTGTGGAATGATCTCCCTAAGTTCCACCCTGGCACCGGATTTGAACTCCAGCGTTCTATTATTAGCGGTTATTACCCTTGCCTCAACACTGAAGCTGTAAGGGGTTGTGTCGCCTTTGGGCACTATGATCTGGTAACTGGTGATATCAGGCAGGACATACTGTTTGGGATTGTTGTCATCCTTGCTGGTGTAACGGAAGAGATAATAATTGCGCTGCTTTATATTTTCGTCTATGATGACGGGATCCCATACAAGATTCCAGATCGCATCCCCATCGGGAGTATAACCAACCCGGTATGCCCTGATCAAGATGTTGGTATTGACAGGGATTTCGGGGATCTCCGCTTCGGGTACAACCACCACATCGGGGCCCGGTATGGGGACAACCTTGATGGAATACATTCTTCCCGGATGAGCACCGGTAAAAATATACTCCAATTTGCGCTCAGCCGCATTGATTGTAACCGGCGGAGAATCCGGCTGACCAATTCTGGCACCACGGATGGTTTCTGTAATTGGAACAAAAGACTGATCACTGATGTCTGAGATATAGATTCTGTAGTCAATGCGCCCGTTCGTATCCCATACATCGTCCCATGAGATCTTGATATCATTCGTACCGGGTATCAGTTCGGCATGAAACCTCACACCTGTGATGAATTTGATAACGTTTGACCGTTGTGATAAAACACGGTCGTTGGTGTCGACGACGGAGCATGCCGCTATCAGGTTGGATTCATAAATATGTCCGGGCTTCAGGGCGTTCGAATCCGGATTGATTTCAGGATCATAGTCGTCATAAACGACCCGTTCTCTCTGGGTTCCGGGTATGGTCATCTGGACGCTGTTGGTAATGCGCCGCCCCGTGCCGTATTCGATTTCATGGAAACTGGCTATAAACTGCCCTTCATCGGTACCCGGAGGAAAGGTACCAAACTGCCATGTCAGGTTTGCATACCAGTTGCCATTACCATCATAGCCAATGTCCGCCACCTGGTAGTTTTTTGGCGGATCTACGACGATGGTGGCAGCAAAGGCCATACTGCCGGAATAAAGGGTCAGCAGCATGACCAGGACCATGAGCCGCGAAATATGCTTATACAGTGCAGAACGTATTCTCATACCTACTCAGCTCCATTTCGTATTCGGAAGCCGCCATGAGGCCTTTTATATTTCGCCGAGCTTTTCCAGCACCCTGGATACCATATCCAGCATCTGACCGATGGTGCTCCTTCCCGTTGCGTCAAACCGGTTGTTCGTAAGTGTTGTAAAACCTAGATCGATGCCCACCACCACATCATTGTACAATCGGTTGTTTATCTGCGATGCGTTGGTGATTATGATGGTCTTGGTAGGCTTCAGCATGGCTGGCGAGATGCCCAGTTTCGCGCAATAGAGCCGGACTGCCAGGGCCAGCGCACCCTGGTTGTCCATGTAGCCCGTCAGTTCCTTAACACCCATCACATCGCCGATACCGAGAACGGAAACCTTCTGGTTGGGCGTCAGGCCGATCAGTTCGCTTTCTTTTCCGGTCAAAACGGCATACAGCACCAGGGCCTGCTGACCGGTTAAAGGATCGCCGGGATAAATGGTAGTGTTTCCGAAGACCTTTGTTAGATCATATTTTGCGCCCAGTTTCCGGATGATGGTCTCATACGGGCTGCCCGGGCTTATGGAAATGGTACCCATGGCCAACACCGCATATTCCCCCGACGCATTTGCCCGGAACACGATATATTGCAGGTAATATCCGGAAGATCCCGGTACTTCGGTCCAACCTTTTGAAGCCTGGTAGTTGGCGTAGGGCACAATGCGTCCCGATTCCGGCTGGTACTCAAGCATCATTCCAAGCCCACCCTCGTAGGACAGGATGGATTTGTTGACGATGAGGCTGGCAGAAAGCCCGCTGCCACCATCCAGTATATCTTTCAGGTACCTGGACAGCTCGCTTTCGATGCTCTTCATAACGGTTCTGACCATATCCTTCAGTTCGGTGTGGGAAGTGTAGCTGTAATTATCCAGCTGATCCAGCACCTTGCTCAATTCCCGATCGAGAATACCGTACTTGAAAGGACCGGTTGCGTCGGGTTCCATCAGAATATCATAAATCATGGTATCCAGTTCATCATAGGTACGCCTGGAACCCACCGCCGACAGGCTTACGTCATAGACCTTGGACACCAGTTTGGCATCTTTGGGCAATACCGTGGCGGATTTGGATTTGATATCGACACGCAGCCTGAGCATGGCTTCTTTCGCGCCGCCGCTCAGCGCCTGCCGCTTCAGGTTGCTGATGTCTATACTGCCCCTGTACAGGGTCACTTCAACGCCTGGCATTTTCAGATTCAGGCGTGAATCGTTGCTCTCAATGGTTTCCACCACCTTTTGGGGCACCAGGATGTCGTAGCTGACCGCATTGGCAAGCTCTTCTGAAAAATCGATGGTTACCGTGGCACCCGGCGAAGCCTGTAAAAGCCCCGAAACCATATCGCCTTTTACCAGCGCCCGAACCGCTGTGGCACTCTTTGAATCCACAAGCCAATACAGCTTCTGGAGCAGTTGATCGGCCTCCATATCATAGACATCTTTCAAATCGTCCCTTCTCTTGCCCTTGTCGTAATCATCCTGGTCAAAATCGGTACGGATCTCAACAGGACCGACATGCCTGGACTGGAAGGTCTCATTGGAAGCCGGCTCACCGTCTTCCTTGTTTTCCGCCCACAGCCTTACATAGAAACGTGTGTTGGTTTCCAGAGGAATGTCTTTTTCATTGCCCATCTTATCTTCGATAGGCCTCCTGGAAATGCGGACATAATACACGTATTTGTTGACGGCACCTTCTCTAACGATTTCATTGGTTTTTTCCTTATAAACATCAACTTCTTCCGGCAAATCGTATTTGTAGTGGGTATAGGCGGTCAGCGTCTTATACTTGGTTTCATTCTCGGAACGGATCTCCAGGAAGTATTCGTAGAGCTCCTCACCCTCCCAACGGACTTCAATCTCGTGGAAAGTATCCCTTGTCTTGGCCGGGATGGGATCGCCCTCGCTGCTGTTCCAATAACCGCTGCCGCTTTCTTCATCGTAAACGTACCACCTCTCGGCGGTCTTGTTATATACCCTGAAATGATAGACGGTATCGGGTTCCAGCCTTTTTACCCTGAAGTAATAGGTATCTCCGTCCCTGACCACCGTGTACTGTGAACGCAAAAGCCTGGTGTATGAGCGGTTGGGCTGTCCCGCTTTCTTCATGAACACTTCCATGGAATCGGTGTCGGTGCCGGGATAGTCACATTCCAGGTTAAAGCCCACTTCGATATCCCTGACCGCTTCAAATTTTTCAGGCGCTTTGACCAACTTGGTGGTGACAGGCAGCGTCACCCAAACGCTGGCCTTCCCTCCCTCCTTGCGTACGGCCCGCAGGCTGAAGAAGTAAAGCGTGTTGGGCTTGAGGAAACCCTCGCCGATGGGCATTTCGATCCGCCCGGTATTATTTTCAACAATGATGCGGAAGCCAAGGTCTTTCAGCCTTGGATTATCCGGATCGATGATGATGGCATCACCCGAAGTAATCTCACTATATGGCGAGTGCCGGATGAAATCCCTGTTGTATGGGTCATTGGCATAGTTCTCGGTATTGCCGTTGGTGGTACAGATCAGTTCATAATACACATCTCTGTCCAGGCGCGACCATGTGAGGATCACCTGGGTGTCTGTCAAAAGCTCCTGCCCCTCCTCATCCTTGGCGATGGCCAGGTCTGTCGGAGCACTGGGTACTCTGTCCTGGTCATCCACGTCCTTGGGCGCTATCTTGGGTGTGGTAAATGATTTGACCGGTGAAGCATCGGACCAGGCAATCGGCTGATCGGGATTTTCATTCTTCGAATACAGGTATGCGACTACCTTGAAATAATACGTGGTGTTGGGCATGATCTTTATCGTTGCCGTTGCGCTGTCAATGACGACAACCACCGGATCCTTTGCCGCATCGGTCGGGTTGTCATAATTGACTACTGCGGTTTGCACGTATGCTTCCGCAAAGTCCGGCGTCCGGCTGACATACACATCATACCTAAGCTCCAGACCGGTCTCCCGTGTGGTGTATCGCTGCCATTCATCCGTTTCCAGAAGCCGATCAATCATCACATTGATGCCTGTTAATGCAACATTCCCGTTACCATCGACTGTCGTTACCGCCTTAATGTCCTCGATTTCGGGCGCGGGAACAGGCTTCCTGTCCAGAGGATAGGTTGTGAAGCTGAGAACCGGCGAGAGGTAGGAAATTTTTGCTTTTAATTTATCCGACAGCCCGTCCACCCATTTATCATCGTTTATCGCCGCATTATCCGTATAGCGGGATGCAAAAATCTGTGCGTAATAAATGGTGTTGGGCAGCAGGAAATTGGGGTAGCCAGCATCATTCTCAAAAGATATATCCGCCGGGTTGCCCCCACGTTTTTCGGCCGCATAATCCCAGAACAACTTATCGCCCGGAATAATGGCAACCAGCTTGTCGCCTTCCCAGGTCAGGTTTTCCTTTCCGATGACCAGCACCCTTTTCTGCTTTACGGGCACTTTCACTTCAACGTTATCCTTCCCGACTTTTTTGGTTTCCCCATCCTTGACGTTCGCGTCCGGACGATAGGCGCTGATCAGGATATGATAAGTATAATCAATGCTTGCGTTGTTATATATACCGTTTACAAAATTATTCCAGTTCTTGAGGGAGTCTGTGCTGTCCCGCAGTTCTTTCCAGGCCAGGGGTGCGTCAAAGGATAGCTTCAGATCGCTGATGAGCACCTCGGTGTCGACGTTTACATTGTTGATATCCTTAACCGACATGGCAACTTCCCTGGTGCCTGACACCGATATCTCGATATTCTTGGGAACCGGTGGCGGCGCGCCTTCGGTTGTCGACTCGAGTGATTCTGCCATCAGGCACAGTGAAGCTCCCAGCGGAGGGCTTGAAGCATTGTCAGGGTATAGCACCACCGCAATATATTCATTCTTATTGTATGGGATGACCTCCCTAATCGTTTCGGTTTTAGGACTAACCCATCTTACGATAGGCCATTTCGCATTATTATCATAAATCATGCTTAAGCTTGTTTCATGTTGAATCTGATAAAACAACTCGGAATAGTTTCCGGTTTTAAGCGGATCGATCTCTATCATGACCAGGTTTTCGTCCACTTTTCTGATCCGGAACTCGATGGGGGTATAAATGGAGTTTTTTCTGTCAAACGGTATTTTTGAATCGGTATTCTCCACATCAAACAACAGATACCTTGTACCGGTTTTCAGAAGGGATGGGGTCGAGATGTCACCGGTACTCCCCTCTCTCCTGAAGTTGAGGCCCAACCGGACATTCTGGTATTCGGTACCGGATTTTATATTGTTGTTCGCGTCCAGGACAATTGTAAACTGGTTGCCATCGCGTTTCAGTTCAGTTTCTTCAAGTTCGCCCGGACCGCTCCAGATTGCTCCATCCTTATTGACAATGATGCTGCCGGAGTATTTGGGCTCCTGGTTCGGATTACTCACATCCTGCTGCCAGTTCCGGCCCGGCTCCATATCAATGCTGAACCGGATCGCGTCTATCTGGGTGCCAAGCAAATTTCCGAGCACATTTCCGTCCAACAGCTCAGTGATGGGAGCAACCCCTTTACCTTCGACATAGATCGTGGGCGCATACCAGGTAAACTCTATCTTAGGGTTCCGCCCGCTGATGATATATTGCCCCTCTAATACTCCTGTGTCGACAACGTTGCCGTCCATTTGTGCCATGACACCAAAGGCTCTTCCTTTGAAATCTATCCCGGGCAGATACAGGAAATCCGCCAGCTCTTCAGAACCTGAAACGGTAGTAACCTTTATGTGGATATCGTAAATATGGTTATTATTAAAGGTTTTTTCAGAAAACTTGAGCGTGAGGATACCGCCCTCATAGATATAAGGTACTATTGTATCCGACGGCACAGCGCCGTTTTCATCATGCCACCAGGCTTCCACCACCGCGGGTGCCTCGTCCAAGGGGAATGAAATGTTATGGACTTTATTGGTATAAGACACACTGATGTCCCGCAAATCGACCTGCGCGGCCCGGGAATAGGTGATATTGACCACAGATGTGGCTGAAAAAACGAAGATAAAGATTAAGATCCAGGATACGAATCTATTGAAAGCGCTTTTTCCCATAAAACCTCTCCTCAAGTAGATAGATCTTAGTCCATGCCGAAAAAGGGCATAATAGCCCTACCATATATATCGGAAGAACCCGCCCGGCTTATTACATTTTCAGGCCACTCCAATGAAGATTTAAGCGGTTGTCTGCCGCACACATTTTTACTTGAGGATAGCCACCTTCCGCGCAATGAAAAGTCCATTCACCCGCATGGAATTTTATGGTACTCATAACGCCTACCTGCCGAGTCCCCGATATGCTATAATGGATTTACTGTTTGTACGAGGGGTGCGCTATGCATTTCGAAGCGGTCAAGGACATTCTGTTTTCGGATACTCCGGTCCCTGATATTTTCATCAGCGACATCATGCCCAACCTTCCCGCCGACGCGGTCAAGGTCTATCTGTATTGCCTGTTTTTAAGCAAATACGGCAAGGAAGCGCGTCCTGAGGATCTGGCCGCCAAGCTGGGCATGTCCGTGGAATCGGTCCAGGCCACCTTTACCATCCTGGAGAAGGAAGGGCTCATCCTCCGAACCCCGCAGGTCATTACTCTCATCAACCTCAAGGAACGCGAGGTCGACAGGCTCTATCGCAAAAAGACTTCTTCCGACGCCACCGAGGCGGTTTCCCGCACAGCCATGAACATCAGGCGAAACCAGTGTGTGGACTCCATCAACAAGATGTTTTTCCAGGGAATTATGGCGCCCAGCTGGTACACCACCATCGACCACTGGTTTGAGACCTTCAAGTTTGACGAGGATGTCATGGTTTCCCTGTTCAAATACTGTTATGATCGCAACGCCCTCAACGCAAGGTACATCGAAAAGGTGGGCGCCACATGGGCGGCCCGCGGCATCACGAACCACTGGGAACTGGAAAAATACATGGAACTGTGCGAAAAGGTCAATGAACTCGGGAAGCAGATCGCCATGAAGCTGCGGCTGAACAGGAAGCTGACCTCCTATGAGGAGCGCTATCTGGAAAAATGGATCAACGAGTACGGCTATGACATGGATATCATCGACCTGGCGTTGGAAAAAACAACGGGTAAGACCAACCCCAATTTCAAATACATCCATGGCGTACTCACCGGATGGTACAACGACGGGCTGAGGACGAAAGAGCAGATCCTGGCCGCCTCCCAGGTCGCGGCGTCGAAGGAAAGAAAGAAGGCTCCGGACAACGTACCGCGGAGGGACAACTTCATGCAGCGTTCCTATGACGACGCGTTCTTCGACATGCTGGACAAGGCGTCCGTAAAAGGAAAGGACAGAGACAATGGTCCGGATTAATCGGGAGATTAAAGCAATACTTGATGCAAGGCGCGATAAGGCCAGGGCGGATTTGGATCAACGCAAGGCGGAGGTTTGGGCCAGGATTCCTGAACTGGAAGCCCTTGAGCAAAAAATAACGCTCGAAGGAATCCGCCATGCACGGATGCTGATCCACAGCCCGGACGGCACGGCCGACGCCGAGGCTCTGGCCGAGCGCATCGCTGCGCTCAAGCAGGAGAAGCAAAACCTTCTGATCCGGAACGGCTACCCGGCGGATTATCTTGAGCCCCGATATACCTGCGGGATTTGCAAGGACACCGGTCTTGTCACAGATGAAGATTCCTTTGAGACCAGGCCCTGTACCTGCTACCGCCAGCTCTACCTGGAGAAGCTCTACCAGGTGTCCAATATCCTGGACGACGGCAGAACCGGCTTTAAGTATTTCGATGAAACCCTTTTTTCGGACAGGCCCGATCCCAAGCGCTATGGCTCCGATGTTTCGCCGCGGGAGCAGATCCTAACCATCCGGGAACGCTGTTTGTCCTTTGTGGAGCATTTTCCGGATCCGGGTCCGGCCAACCTTTACTTTTACGGCTCCACCGGCACCGGGAAAACTTTCATGGCCAAATCCATAGGCCTTGAACTCATAAAAAGGGGATATACCGTCCTTTACCTGTCTTCTCCCACTCTGTTTGACGTGATGCAAAGGGCGCGTTTTGCCTCGGACAGCGAAGAGATGGACGCCACATACCGGGATCTTGTGGAAACCCAGCTTCTGATCCTGGACGATTTGGGCACCGAACCCGCCAGCGACGCCCGGTATGCCGAGTTCCTGACGTTGCTGGAGGCCCGGAAAGCCCGTTCCAGCCGCCATATCGCGCGAACCATCATCTCCACCAATTTGGATTTGAAGCAGATTTACCAGACCTACAATGAACGCATCGCGTCCAGGATCCTGGGAGAGTTCGAAACCTTCAAGTTTTTCGGCGAAGATATCCGCATCATAAAAAAGTTCGGATAAAACTCAGGGCGGCATGGAAGACTCCATACCGCCCTTCGTTTATACCGCCGGTTCATTCCAGACGGGCTTTTCGCTTTTTAACAGTAGCACAATACCGGTTTTACATGGTCAGTATGCCTTCCTCGGAGTTGATGATCAGAAGGATATCCTCCTCTTCACCCGTCAGGGCGTTGATATAGACCAGGAAGTCCTGATCGTCCAGTTTTCCCTTGAATTCGTAACAGAATATCTCGCTGCCGTAATTGGTGGGAATGATGGCAAGCCCGGAGGATTTGATGTTCTCCTTTCTAGCCACCTTCTGGAGCGCTTCCTCCATGGAGATGGCGGGCTCGGGTATATCCCTTTCCCTATGGCTCATAAGATACCCTTTGCTTTCAAAACCGACAATCTCGCCGTTGTCAAGGGCCACCTTCACCTTGATAAGATCCGGATAAACGATCACGCCGTCCTGCTCATAGGCATAGTTGATGGTGGCAATCCCCTGCTGCTCGGTATAATAGGTGTCCTTCATGTTCTTAAAGCCACTCTTTTCAAGGAACTGCTTCCCAATCTCTTTGGCCTTGTCGATATCCAGTTCCACATCCCCCGCATCCCGGTCGTACAGGAACCATACCACCCTGCCGCCGATTACCGATACGTCGGCCTCGGCAATGCTCTTTTCCTTCTTGCCTTCCAGTTCAAACCTGAAGTTGTAGGTATCGATGACACCGTTCTTGTTGTCCGCGACCTTCTGGATGTTTCGGATGTTCTCCTTTCCGAAGAGTTTACCCAGGTTTTCGATGGCCTGATCCTCCGTCACCTTGTTGCCGGTAAGGCCAAGCGCCTTCTGTTTGGTCATATGCTCCGAGAACGGGCCGTCGTAGATAAGGGTTGGCATGTTTTCAAAGGTCCCGTCAATATTGGAAATGGTCATGGGGACTTCCACATCGTTCTTGGCGAATAGCCTTGTGCCTTCTCCGGCCAGGTTCTCCCATGTCATGGTACCCGCCGACAGTTCCCCGTGGAACTTGTCCAGGTTGTCATTGAGGGAAACAGCCAGCTGATGCAGGTTTTTGATGGTGTCCATCTGTTCCCGGGTGAGGGTCTTACCCTTCACATTCTGCCCGGTCAGGGTCTTGGCATAGTCGCCCACCTGGCTGATGAACTTCTGGGTATTCACAAGGGCTCCCTGCTGTATCGGCAGTTGCCCCAGGTTGGTGGAAACCAGCTCGGCACGATGCCAGATATCCTTGAGGATGTCCGCGGCTTTCTCGGTGGATGAGGTCAGCATGGCCTTTGCCAACAGGACCTCGATGTCCTGGACATACCCTGTCATCTCATAAAAGGCTCGGTTGTACTGCGCATCCAGCTGCCGGCGAAGCATGACGGCCCGCTGGAACTGGTAGGCGCCGAAAAGGGTGGTCAGGGCCAGAATGACAATCACGACATTTTTGGCCTTGTTCCTGGCATAGTATCCCGGAGGCACCCTGCCCCTACCGTGTTGTGAATCATGGGTTTCATGGTTTTCCAGGATGTATTCCTTCTCATCGTATTCCATGGTCAGACTCCTCTCCTCCTGATTATTTCCCGAAATAGTGCTTGCCGATCTTCGTGACTATCTCCCGTGACCAGATCCATTTGCTGGTCGCTGTGGCCGGGTTCCAGTAATATACGCATCCATAGGTGGGATCCCAGCCGTTAAGAGCGTCCTGGGCCGCCTTTACTACCGAGCTGTTGGGATCGATGGGGACATTGATCTGGCCGTCGCTCACCGCGGTAAAGGCTCCGGGCTGGTAGATCACACCGGCGATAGAGTTGGGGAACCTGGGATCCTTGACACGGTTGAGGATGACAGCGCCAACCGCCACCTGTCCCTCATAGGGCTCTCCGCGCGCCTCACCGTTAATGGCTCGGGCAAGCAGTTGCAAATCGCTGATACGGCCTGAGTTATTCTGCGCCTGGCCCGGGTTGAGCGCTATAATAAACCCGACAAAGAGGACAAAGATGATGATGAATTTTTTGAAATGCATACCCATATCACCTCTTTGCTAGTTTTTCTTCCTGAAGGCGGTATTATGCCAAAAAAGCGAAATCAAAAACAGGGACGGTTCTTTTACCGCTATTGGCGGCAAAGTACCGTCCCTGTATTATTCCACTTGGATTTATTATTTAGATTTTCCCTGCATGGGGCCGTATTCCTTATGTCATTGCGAGCCCCGCGAATGCGGTTCGCGGCAATCTTTATTTTTCATGGACGACAAGGAAGATTGAGATTGCTTCGTCGCTGCGCCTCCTCGCAATGACACAAGAGCGAAGCACTACTGGGTTATACCCGTGATGTCATTGCGAGCGGAACGTAGTGGAGCGCGGCAATCTCATCAAAGCTCGTAAAGCTCCATCCGAACTGTCATTGGAGCGCAGTAAAGCAGAAATTTGGATATATCCGGAAAGCCTCACAGCTGTATCACGTTCAGCGCATCGCCCCATAGTTCCCGGGCCAATTCAACCTCGCGCCTTCGGCTGGTCATGAAGAACACCTGCCTGTTGGCGGAGGCCTCTTTCAGCAGTCTGAAAGCCTGCTGGGTTCTTTCCTCGTCATACTGCAGGAATGGCTCGTCGAGAAACAGCGGGATAGTCTCCTTTCCCCTTTCCAACAGAGCAAGGGCTGCAAGGCGCATGGAAAAATAGACCTGGTCGATGGTGCCCGAACTGAGCCGCTCCACCGGCACAAGCTCTTCATATTCCGGCACTTCCAGATACAACCGTCCCTCCGGATCGGTCCTGATGCGCTGATACCGGCCGTTGGTTATGATGGAGAGGAAGCGGCCCATCTCGCTGTTCAACTGTGCCGTATAACTCATCTGGATCTTTGAGCCCACTTCCTTCAGGATATCCCGCGCCGTCCTGATGCTCGTTCCGATGAATTCCAGTTCCCGCTTTTTCTCCCCAAGCCTGTTCATTTCCTCCTCAATATCCGCCAGCTCATCCCGGGAAGGCGCGTCTTCCAGCCGGGCGTTCAGGCTGCCTATCCGCACCTCGCAGTCTTTGATGGCTTCTTCGATTTCCCGGATCTCCTGTTCCGACACCTGGGCCTGTTCATCCGGAGACAGCCGGCAGGGGGCATTTCCGTATGTTATACTCATAACGGCATCCTCCAGTTCGGCGGTGGAGCCCACCTCCCTTTTGGCCAGCGCCGAAGCTTCTCTGAGCAGCAACCTCTTTTTTTCTGCCATGGATGCAATCCGCTGCCGCAGTTCATGGGCCTGGCTGTCATCTTCCCGGAACCGGTTGAACCCGCTTCTGAAAGCCTCCATCGCATCGTCAACCAACTGCGGATCGTCTGTGACAGGCCTGAACCCCTCCAGGCAGACGGCAAGGCTCCTGAACAGGCCGTCCCGTCGCTCGGAAAGATACGTCCGCTTCTTTCGGCATGCGTCCAGCTCCTGCGCGCATCTGTCACATTCCGCCAGCGCACCCAGAAGCGCCTCTTTTTGCGCAAGGTAGTCGCCGAGCCCGGTAAAGCCTTCGGCATACAGCATTTTAAGCTGCCGGTCCGATGAATCCGGCCGATCGGATTTTTTTGTCATCGCCCTGAGCAGGGCGGTGAAAACACCGGTAAGAGCCAGCACACCGGAAGCGGTAAACCAGGGTGCGCTCATATCCTGATGCCGGATAAGCGGCAAAGCCAGGATGGCAACTGCGGCCACCAGGAATATGGCCGGAACCAATAAGGGGATGTTGCCCCTGGATTTTCGGACCGGACTGACGGCTGCCGCAGCCTCACGGACAGGATCATCCTGCTCCTTCAGAAACCTGTCGATGCGCTCCACCTTTTCCCTCATAGGCCGCAGCCGCTCCAGCCGCTTGCCCAGTTCGGCGTATTCCTGCTCCAAAACTTTAATGCCGGCCTCGCACTCAGCCAGCTGCTTTGTGGTCTCCCGATACGCGTACCAGGTATTCGTCAGCGCCTCCATGGTCCTGTCGGTCATCTCGCCGAAGATGCCCGAGTATTCCAGCCGTTTTTCCAAATCCGCCAAAACAGCTTTCATACCTTCCATAGAACGGTCCAGTTCGCGGCATTCCCCGGCCAGGGCATCGAGGCGCTCCTTCAGTTGCACCTGGTGTTTGATGCTTAACGCATGATGCCTTTGCTTGAGTTCCCGGAGCCGATCCTCCTCGCGCCTCAGCATGGACCAGGTATCCAGGTAGCGTTCATGCCGCTCCAGCCAATCGGCCTTCAGGCGTTCCAGCTCCTTAAGGCGCGCCTCCACCTGATCCAGAGGCCTTGTGGTGGACCTTTCGGTGCCCACCCTTTCCAGCAGGGCGTTCTCCAGCGCTTCCAGCGCCCTTCCGAGAGATTGCTCCTCGCTGCCCGTGGCAGAGAGGTTGGCTAGCTTTTCCAGGATGATCCGGGCTCCGTCGGGGTCCATAGCCGTTTGCATCTGCCGTATGCGGGCGCTCCTCATGAAGACCTCCTCAGGTAGGCCCAGTTGCTCTTCCGCAAAGCGGGAACCGGTATCCCTGCCTGAAGCAAACCTGGAGGTGATATCCCTGGACATGCCGTCGTACACATGGACCAGGCCCTTTTCAAAATTACGGTCCACCCTGTATGCCGTTCCGTCATCCAGGACGTATTCCATAACGCCCGCAAACCGCGCTCCCGACCATGGCTTGTAGGCTTTTCCGCCGGCAGCCTTCCTGGAACGCTTTCCGCCGCTCAGGCCGTAGAGCATGGCAGCCACAAAATCCACCAGCGTGGATTTGCCCGACTCGTTGGGGCCTGTGATCAGGTTGAAGCCGTCGGAAGGTTGGATGCATCTGTCAATGAATTTTCCAAAACCCTTGATATCTATCAGCCTGATTCTCATATCAGTCGCCTTCCCCGGATCTGCGCATTCTGAAGCGTCCGCCGTTAAACACCGTGTCAATCCTGCCCTTTTCAAGAGCCTCGATGCCGAGATCCAGCGCGGCGCTAAGGACGTTCGCCTGTTCCCAATCGCCGTTCTTTTCACATGTTTCCAGGCGTCGGAGCACTTCACGAGTATAAGCTCCTTTAAGGCTCTGCTCTCTGGATATGGCCTCATAATCAAAGCAAGGCCGGGTTTCATCCAGGACCTGAAGCCAGGGAAAATCCCTGAGCCATGGCCTTTTAAGGTCCTCACAGTCCACAGCCAGCGAGGTACGGCCTGTCAGCACCACCCTGGGCAGATCCCGGTCGCGATCGAGCCCGCCGAGAAATTCCCCCAGTTTCGCCCCGGCTTCCTCTAGGCTTGCGGTGCCGGTCAAGTCCAGGCTTAGCCATACATACCTTTTCTGGGCCAGATTGATTTCCCGGATATCCAAGGCTTTTCGATCAGGCCCAACCCGCACCAGGGTGACCATAAGCACGCCGTGGTCGCCCGTCTCGTCAAACCCAAGGGGTTCCGGGCTGCCCGGGTTGGCGGCGTTATCTAGCCTAAAATCGGTCTTGCGTTTGTGAAAATGGCCCAGGGCGTAATAATCATAGCCCAGCCCGGCCAGGTCCCCGGATGAAACCGGATTGAAGGGCCGGTGGCTGAAATGCATGTCCAATGTGCCATGGAGCATGAAAATATTGAAACGGTCCCCGTTCGGCCTGGGCACTGACGATAAATCGGGCGTATCCTGCCTGAAAGCCGAAAAACCGACGCCATGGATGAACGTATCCAGGCTGTTTAACATCACTGAAGGTTTATCAGGACTGATAATGATCACATTGTCGGGCCACTTCCAGGTTTTATACCAGGAGTTGGCCACATAGGGATCATGGTTTCCTGGCAGGATCACGATGGGAACGGATAATCTGCCAAGAAGGCTGCCGAGCCTTTGAATGGTGGCTTTTGAGGCATAATCATGCTCGTAGAGATCGCCGCAAATAAGGATAAAATCGACTTGTTCCTCTTCGGCCAATCCGACGGCCGACTCAAAGGTCTTCCACACGTCCTTCCGGCGCATCTCGGCATACTCCCGGCAGCCACGGCCACCAAAAGGAGCATCCAGATGGATATCGGCACAATGGAGAAACCGGATTCTGTCCCTGACCACGGGCATCACCCTTCCTCTGTCTGAATCACCGCGTAAGCCGCGGCATAGTCCCTGCTGTGGGTCAGGCTGATATCCATCGACACGCCGCAAAGGGACCTGAAGCGTTTCTCGGCTTCCCCGTAAAGGATCACCCTTGGTTTGCCGCTGGCGTCATTGATCACTTCGATATCCTGGAAGGAGATGCCCTGGGCAATGCCTGTGCCAAGCGCTTTGGATACGGCTTCTTTGGCGGAGAAGCGGACCGCGTAGCTGCTCACCCTTGCCGGGCCTTTGGACTCGCAGTATGCGATCTCGCGGGGCGTATAAACCCGGCGAATAAAGGCATCATTGCCAATCGCACGCCTGATGCGATCAATCTCCACGATATCGATACCCGCCAGAACACCCATTGGACACCTCCAGGGCCAATGCCCACATAACAGACAGTTAGCAAAAGAGTACAGGTCAACCAAACCTGTACTCCTGAAAACTTTGATGTGCGATATTGCAGTTTGGCGTCCCGTGCAGGAATCGAACCCACATTAATGGAACCGGAATCCATTGTCTTATCCATTAGACCAACGGGACATACTGAGCCTTAAACCGCATCATATATTATACGCCAGAACAGGTTTGATTTCAATAGGTACCCTTCCAATGCCAAAAAACACCTGGGTTCCGGGATCTTCGACTGCCGAGGTTTCATTTGAGAAGCAGGGAGTAGGCCAGGCTTTCCACATAGATGACCGCGGTCCCGCTGAGTTGCATCCAGAAGTAGGCGGCACAAATAACGATCATCTTGCCAAAGGTCTGTATGCGGGTCCTGATGCTGATGGTGCGGTAGAGAACCCCAAGCTGAAGAAAGGGCAGTATTGGCATCAGCGTGGCTAGGGCGGCATAGAGCATTCGGATCTGCTTTGCGGAAACCGGTCCCACTTGCGCCCAGTCCACACCCGAATAGAACGCCACGGCATAGGGGATGATGAACAGGATATGGGAAATGGCGTAGGATTTCATCAGGATTACGGAAATCCTCTTGTGGACGAATTTTTCACTGCGTCTTCCGATCATCTCCAAAAAGTCGCTGAGGGGACAGATGGTGAAAATCACATCGATGGCGCCAACCACAAAAGCAAGGATCAGGAACAGAACAATCCTGAGCAGCACCTTTCCAGGACCCCCGCTGAACACCGATTGCTCAATAAAGTTCGCATAAAAGAAGAGGTCAAAGCACCCCACGAACAGAAATGCAATCAACAAGCCCGGGAGTCTTATGGAGATTTTTCTGTGCAGCCAAACCGGAAACAGAAAAAAATCCATCGGGCTGGCCGGTATCTGACTGATTTTTTCCATAGAATGAGTATCTCTTTTCATGTGTTTTTAACGCAATCCGCATGGTATGGCATACAGATTATTGTATCCCATTCTAACATATACAGGGGAGCTAATCAATAACTTGGGCTTTCCATTCCTCGTAGTGGGCAATCTGTTTCAGGTTTCTTTCAAAAACAGGCCATACGCTCTCATTGGCGAAATTGGCCGCCCATACGCATGCTCCCGCCAGATTGTACTTATGTATCAGCGAAGTCTTGTAGTTGACCGCATCCGCATCCTCTATCCACATTTTCATGGTTTTTCCGTCTTTTTCATAGGTGGCCTGGTACTGGCCATGGACCGGGTTCCACACCACCGTTGCATCGTTTTCCTCAACCCTTTTCCAGGCGCCGTCTATGGTCAGTGCTGCCAGGTATGAAACATTCACTTTCCCGTCCACCACTTCCTCGGACCAGATTCTGGTGTAGAGCGGGATGCCCAGCAAAAGCTTCTCCGGAGGCACTTCCTTCAGGGTGGCCACCAGGCGGTCCTCCACCCAGTCCAACTGCGCGCTGGAACCCATATTGGGCCAATTCTGGTCATAGGTCATGAGGCAAACATAATCCACCGTTTCGCCCAGGGCCTTTCTGTCATGGGACAGGGACCAGGTCTCACTGCCGCCCGGAACACCTACTGCCACAGAAACCACAAGCCCCTGCTCCCTGAGCAGCGGTGTGATCTCCCTCACGAACTGGGTATAGGCGTCCTTGTCTTTCAGATAGATATTCTCGAAATCAAAGTTTATGCCGTCCAGCTTGTACAAGGCTGCGTAAGCCAGTATCTGCTTGATAATCTTATGCCTCAAGTCTGTGCTGTTTAAGATGATGCTGGTCCCCTCGATATCCTTGAAGGCGTTGGCCACATGCCCCCATACCTGCCAGCCGTTGCTGTGAGCCCATTCCACATATTCCGGGTTCGCACGGTTTTTGATGTTACCCTCCCGGTCGATGATCTCAAACCAGGTGGGAGACCAGATATCAATGCCGGGCGATTTTTCCCGGCTGAATTCCATGTATTTTTTGCTGTAAGTCATATCCCAGACCAGGGTGATCTTACCTGCGGGGAGCGGCGGAGAGGTTTCCAGGCTGTCCGTATCCTGCTGCGTGATGACGATGTCCCGTACCACCACGTCGGCCTTGGGGATATAGCCGAAGATGCCTTCATAGGTTCTCACCCGATACCAGGATTCATACTCCTCAAAGATGATCAGTTCGGCGGCCTGGGTTCCCAACTCGGTCTCGCTGAACTTTTTGACGATGGGGTCCTTGATGCTCATGCCCGTCCTGATAAGGGCCTCCGCGCTCAGGGGCTCGCCGATGCGGTAGATGCTGTTTCTGCGATCCACGATCACCACATCCTGCTCAGGGATATACCTGATATTGATGCGGTAAAAATCCTTCAGAAAATCGATGGGAATATACAGGACACCGTTCTCTTCCACCGGCGGGAACTGCAGTTCCATCGGCTCTTCGTTGACAAGGGCCTCCAGTTTTCCGGTCTCCATCCGGATAACCCGGTCTTTTGTGGTGACGATCACCTTTTTCTGCGTCTCGTCCCACCAGATGTAAGGATCGATATGCTTTTTCACGGTGGCAAAAGGCAACAGGATCCGTCCCTCCCGGATCAGGGGAGGCGCTTCTTCCACTATCACTTCCGACCCGATGACGAGCCTGGTTCCGGGAATGCCATCGAAGAATCCAACAACCTGGGTGTTGGGCTTATTCGCGCGAACCCAGAAATAATAGCCCAGCACCAAGCTTACGACCAGCAACAGATAAATGGTCAGCAGGTTGACGAGTCTTCTCCGCATGGACATTCCCCCGTTAAGAACAAAAAAGATCAGAAAAATCTCTGTCTATGGCTTTTATCGGCTAAATCTGCGCTTTTTATTTACTCTCCTGTCCGGATTCCCTAATCATATGCGGCCGATAGGCTATTTGAACACCTTTCGGGGTATAAAGGTCCTGAACCCGTCTATCATCCGCTCATCAGGCTCGAACAAAATGACCTTGGGTTCGCCGTTCTGGACCAGATATATAAACCAGACATCCGCTTCAGGATTGCGGGTCGTAAAATTGAGGACGTTTTTGGTTTCCCGGATCTGCTTGGTGTATTGATCCGAATTAACCCTGGCAACCACTTCAAAATCTTTACAATTCGCCGTGAAAACCCTTTTCCTCTTCCTTTGGTTCACGATCATGTCTATATCGATATCGCCGTTGGTGACAATGTATTCATACTCAATATTGCGCATGGTCATCAGGTAATAGGCAAGAAACAGAACACCCGGTATAATGATCGGCGCCAGCCCGCTCAGGAAAATAAGGGCGAAATAACCGACGGCAAAGGCGATGAAGAATAGCAAAATGGAATAGGCTATATCTGCGGGGGACTTTTTGCGTTTCACAAGCTTTTCAACGAATACGTCCATTCTCCTGTACCTCCTGGGGCTCTTCTCCCTGGCGTGTAATCTTGTACCATTCTATCATACCGCCGTAAGCTTTATCAATTGTACAGGTTACCAGTCAAGCTTATCCCGGCGGGTACAGAAACCATCCTTCCCGGCATTTAGTTGGAGTAGGGCCGGATGCTGTAATGCGGCACGCCCGTTATGTCATGATATTCCTGACGGCTTCACGGGCGCTGTGGCGCTGGAGCGCATTCAAGATTTGCTGTTCTGTAACGCGGCCTGTGATCTCCATGGCGCTGTTGAGCACATAGATGATATGGAAACGATCATAATCCAGTTTTTTGAGGATCTCCCCCAGGCTGCAATCCTCCATGGCTACAAGATGCCTTGCCGGGTAGACTTTTTTATTTAGGAGCCTCTGTCTTCTGTTGAACAGGCTGCTGAATCTTATCATGTTCACCGTCTCCTCAAGGGATTTTCGGCCTGGCAGCATGGTAAGCGTAATGATGAGCAGGCTTGGGTTGCCAAACCGCAGCAACTGGTAGATTCCCAAAAGGAAAAATGCGCTCCTGAAAACCACCGACAGCTTTTTCAAAAGCGCCAGGGCCCTGCTGCCTCCCATTCTCCCGTACAGGGCCATCAGGAGAATCTGTCCGCCATCAAGGGGATGGAGGGGAACCAGGTTGAACAGGCCAATGGCAAGATTGGCTTCAAAAAGAAGACGACCAAATCCCGTACTCTGCTGGTACAGGACAGCCGCTGCCATAAGGTTTCCTGCCGGTCCGCTGAGGTAAACCGGGACAAGCTTTTGGCGGTTTTTCCCCCATCCTCTAAGCGCAGCACGCAGCCCGCCGGGCAGTATTCTGACCTGCACCAGCGACATGCCCAGAAGCCGCGCGGTCAGCACATGCATCAGTTCGTGAAAAAGGATGGCCAAAGCCGAGGCTGCGATCCTTTCGATCAGGGAGATCCCCCCAGGGTCCGGACAAACTGGCTGAACACGGATTTCACATCCTCAAGCAGGCTTTGGGGTTCGATATGGGTTTCAACCACATGTTTACGGACAACGTCCAGGGCTTCCTGCATATCGGCGCGTCCCTGCATCAGGACGACAATGCCCAGTATGGCAAAGCAAGCCAGGCATTGCTTGATCAGCTTAATTGCCATCACAGTTGCCCTGTTATCCTCAATTTGAGCCTGATAACCTGAATAGCTCCTGTATGGGGAGACATACGGCGGGTTTCGGTGGCCACGCCGCCCATACAATTTCCTGTACAGGTCATAGCCGCGTCCCCGGGAAGCGGTCCGGGGGCCGGAAAGGCTGTCCCGATCCCCACCGGGCCGGATCGGCTTGATATATTCCTGCGGCGGTTTGAGCAATTCATCCTGATCCAGGAGGGTATAGGCTTCCTTCTCCCACCAGGGAACCTCGGATTCCTGCCGGGTTGCCGGTTCAGCCTGATCAATGCGCGACAGGCTGCTGTCCGTCAGATCATTATCGCCTTCGACGGAATGCGCAACCCTTCTTTTCTGGATATAGCTGCGGTATTTCTCCAGTTCTCCGGATTCGGTGGTCTCCATAACTGGCATTCCTCCTGGTTGCATGGCTTATCTGGTCAATCATATGCCATTGTCCAGGGAAGATATGCCCGTTTGGAAAAACCGAAAAACAGGATCAAAAAAGCTGCCTGTTGCGGCAGCTTTGACATGCGCCTGATGGCTTATTTTTTGTCGAGCAGTTCCCTCCAGGCGAAATCGCCGCGCTGGAGCCCGTTGATCAAAACCTCGGCCGTAGCCAGGTTTGTGGCGATGGGGATATTGTTCCTGTCGCAACAGGACCATAATTCCATGAGTGTATCGTTTTTAACAATCTCGTCGGGGTCGGCAAAGTAGATAACCAGATCCATCTCATTGTAGGCGATCCTAGCGATGATCTGCTGTTCTCCAAGCTTTCCGAAATCAAGGGTAAAGACATCCAGATCGGTGGACTCGGAAATAATAGCCCCCGTACGTCCTGTGGCATATAAATTATGTTTTGACAAAACATTTTTATAGGCTATGCAGAAGGCTTCCATCAGCTCTTTTTTATTATCGTGGGCAATGAGGGCTATGTTCATACCAACCTCCGTTAGCTAGACTGGTTCATCTGTTACCTGCCGGCGTTTTTCATTCCTTTGATTGGGATATTGGCAACAAGGGCCGGCACAACTCTCTCTCCGTCTTCGCTGCTGGTCTTGGTCAATTGGATATCAAGGGATTCCTCGTCGATCTCCATATAATTCTGGATAACCCTGATGATTTCGCTCTTAACCATTTCCAGGAACTGGGGTGACACGTTGGAACGATCATGGATCAGGACCAGTTTCAGCCGCTCTTTTGCGACATCCTTGGAGGCTTGTTTTTTTAACCCCAGCATTTTAAGCAAGTCCATCATAAGATTTTCCTCCCTTAAGCAGGTTTTATACCAAACAGCTTTTTCATCTTAGCAAGAAAACCTTCGGAAACATTCAGATCCATGATGGGCACATCTTCTCCCAAAACGCGTTTGGTAATGTTGCGGTAAGCCTGACCTGCCAGGGATTTTTGATCGGTGACTGCAGGTTCACCCCTGTTCGTAGATATGATGATGTTTTCATCATCAGGGACAACCCCTATCAATTCTATGGCGAGGATATCGATGATATCTTCTATGGACATCATATCGCCGCGCTTGACCATATCCTGTCTGACGCGGTTGATCAGTAGCTTCGGATTACGGATCTCGTTGGCTTCCAGAAGCCCGATGATGCGATCGGCATCACGGACGGCCGAAACTTCCGGTGTGGTCACAACAATAGCTTTGTCCGCACCCGCTATGGCGTTTTTGAAGCCTTGCTCGATGCCGGCGGGACAATCGACCAGGACAAAGTCAAATTCGCTCCTGAGCTCGTCACAAAGCTTAACCATCTGCGCGGGGGTCACGGCGTTTTTGTCACGGGTTTGCGCAGCCGGCAGCAAATACAGCCCATCATAGCGCTTATCCTTAATGAGGGCCTGCTTCAGGCGGCAAGCGCCTTCCACCACATCGACAAGATCATATACTATCCTGTTTTCCAGCCCCATGACAACATCCAGGTTACGGAGGCCGATGTCGGTGTCAACCAGGACCACTTTCTTGCCAAGAAGCGCCAGTCCTGTGCCAATATTGGCGGTTGTTGTGGTTTTCCCCACGCCGCCTTTGCCGGAAGTAATGACGATAACTTCACTCATATGTACACTCCTTCAGCATTGATAGAATCTTACCTGTAACGCACTGAAAAATGCTTGCATAAACCGAGCACCGGCAACAGTTTTTTGCTGGTTATCATAATTTTATCGTATCTTTTTTTATTTTAAAAGTCAACGATGGGTATACGCCGGCTCTACGATGATGACGCCGTCCTTCACCGTGGCAATTTCCGGCGAGAGGTCACGGTCATCGGCTTCATCGGGACAACGGGCGATGGCTTCCGCGATGCGGATTTGGGTCGGTTTTAAAGAGAGGGCGTAAATAAACGCTCCCCTGTTACCGCCGGCCCCGGCGTGGACCATTCCCCTGAGCGTCCCAAGCACGATGACATTTCCTGAAGCGACGATCTCGGCGCCCGGATTCACGTCGCCGATCACCACCACACTGCCGTCAAACTCAATCCGTGTTCCGCTCCTGAGGGTGCTTCTGACAAATTTGCAATTGTCTTCACTGAGGTCCTTGCTGAAATGCTTACGGAAGAATGCAGCCGGTGCGGCGGGGGCATCGTTCCTCTGCTGCGCGTTGTCTTCCTCCCGGGAAAAGCTTTCGATAACGGCTCCGCTTTTCTCATCCAGGATGGCCTTGAGCCGGGCTTCGTCCTCTTCCGATAGCTGCGGACCCCTGTAAACCACCTTGATTTTGGCCCCTTTGAAAAAGCGTGCCGCAGCGCTCACCTTGGCCTCGGTCTCGCTCATGATCTGCTCAGTGGTATATCCCTCGGGAATAACGATGATGAGCCCCTCGGAATTTCCTTTGAATACGATGCCTCTTCCTTCTTCCATCTTGAATACCCCTCTTACAGTTAAATTGAAATCAAGTCACGATCCCTGCATGTATGAATATATGTTTGGTTCCTACCATATAATCTCAACCGTTTGGGCGTGGACAGCTTCATCCGTGTCGTTCAGCTTGAAGTAGGCCATCATGATATCCTTGGCGATGGGCGCGGTCCAGGATCCCCACACGCCGTGCTCCACCACAACGACGATCGCGATCTGGGGATCATCATAGGGCGCGTAGCATACAAACAGACCGTTGGATGATTCTTTCCTGTCTTCCCTTCCGGTCTCCGAGGTTCCGGTCTTACCGGCCACGGTGAACGGGAAATCCTTGAATACGCTGGCTGCCGTACCGTCATTCCGGTGGGTAACCGCCACCATGCCCGCCTTGACCGCCTCGATGGTGGATTGCTTGACCGGGATCTCGTAGTAATCATTGGGCGCCTCGTAAACGATCTTCCCTTCCGGCGATACCGCCATCTTGATCAGGTGAGGTGTATAGCGCTTTCCGCCATTGGCGATGGAAGCGATATAATTGACCAACTGGACGGGCGTGAAGGCATTATACAACTGGCCGATGGCAGCCATGGCCGTATTGGCCGGATACCAGTCCTCATTGAGGTAGGTTTTCTTGTATTCCTTTGAGGCGATCCTTCCGATGGATTCGGTGATCTCGATGTTCGTACTCTGAGCCAGGCCGAACTCCTTGGCCCATTTCACGATATTGTCAATGCCGGTCATGACGCCCACCTTGTAGAAATACATGTTGCTGGATGTGGCCAGGGCTTTGGTCAGGGCGATATAACCCTGATGACCCTCCAGGTTGGTGAACAGCATCCCGCCAACCTCTTCCTTGTAGGGACAATAAATGAGGGTATTGGGCGTGATGGTACCGCTTTCAAGCGCAGCTATGGCCACCAGGGGCTTATAGGTGGATCCGGGCGCATAGGTTCCCTGGGTCGCACGGTTCCACATGGGATAGCCGGCCTGCTCCAGTATGGCGGCCTTGGCGTCATTATCGTCTGTCAGGAATACGGCGGGATCATAATCGGGATAACTGACCATGGCCAGGATCTCGCCCGACTTGACATCCATGACCACGACGGCCCCCGCGCTGGCATCCCCGTAATTTTTCTTGTCGGGTTTCTTACGGATGGCCTCGATGTTTCGCTTGAGAGACTCCAATGCCACCTTTTGCAGTTCCAGGTCGATGGTGAGGTACACCTTGTTTCCGGGAACCGGCGGACGCTCTATGGTAAAGGCCGTGGTCCTGCCGCTTTCGTCCACTTCCTTGGATATGAGGCCGCTCACCCCCCTGAGCAGGGGCTCGGCAGCGCTCTCAATGCCCATGATGCCGACGATGTCTGATTGGGTATAGTATTTATCCGGGTACTCCTTCGAGAGCTTATCATATTGCTCCTTTGAAATATATCCCACATAGCCCAGTACGTGGGATACCAATTCGGCATTGTAATAGACCCTGTATGGCTTGACAAAGGTGGAAAAGCCCTTGAAATAGCTGCTTCTTTCCTCGATCTCGGCCATGGCCAGCGCCGGTATGTCGTCGGCGATAATCAGGGGATTCTGGATGGTCGGGCGGCTGACCAGCACCTCGTATCGGAGCTTCATGATTTTGAAGGCTTCCTCGTCGGTATAGGATGGATCGATGGCAAAGGTCTTCTCCCTCATATAGCGGAAAACCTGATCGGCCGTGATGAGGTAATGGGCATCCTCCTTGTTCACGACGATGCTGTTGATAAAACTCCCGGTATTGTCGGTCTTAAACCGTACGGGATTGATATCGATATAATCGGTAAGCCTGCTTTTGAAACTTCTCCCGTTTTCCTCCAGGACCGATATGAGATCCAGGAACATGGCATTCTTTTCCTGGGGCGTCATGTCCACATCCACATACTGGACGCAATATCCCATGCGGCTGCCGGCAATGGGGATGCCGTTTCTGTCAAAGATATCGCCGCGCTTGGGGTAGATATAGCCCTGCGTGGATATACGGCTGATGGATTGCTCCATGTAATAGGCGCCGTTAACCAATTGAATATTGGCAAGATTGTAGACAAGAACGGCAGAAAGGGTCAGGATAAAAACAACCAGCACTATGTAGCGGTCCAAACCTTTGTGCTTTTTTTCCTCGTTACTCATGACGCCAATCTGTTCCTCTTTCTATCCAGTGTGTCAAGTATATTATATACTTTACCGACCGGCTTAAAAAGCGGCAAAATCAGTATGCTGTTCAACGCGGCCTCGGGCAGCACCACCCTGGTGAAGAGATAGGGGATGTGCTCGTAGCCGCGGAAAAGGAAGATGATCACAATGAACGACGTCTCCACCACAACGGACGACAGAAAGCCGAACCCCATCAGCACAAGCAGCCTGTCTCGGTACAGCTTCTCATTGACCAGGGATATAAGGACACTCAGCAGGAAAAGCAGCAGGGCATACCAACCGAGGGTCTTTCCCATCAGGATATCCATGGTCAGGCCCAGGCTGAACCCCATTATGGCGCTCTCCAGCGTCCTCCGCAGCAAGGCGATGACCACCACCAGGGCGATGATGATATTCGGCCTGACGGAAAACACCTCAAGATAGCCCATAACCGTGCTCTGAAGCACGGCGGCAGCCACTACGAGAAAGGCCGCCGCCAGGATTCTGTATCGCATATTCTATGGTTTCTCCTTTAGCACAATGACTTCTTCAAGCCTTTTAAAATCCACCACGGGCGTAATGATGGCATACGAGTCAAACTGGCCTTCGTTCCGGATGACTTCTTTGACCTGGCCGATTATGATACCTTTGGGATAAATCCCGCCCAGGCCGGAGGTCTCCACGATATCCCCCGGTATGATGTCCACATCGGGCGATATGTAATCCATGCGGCAAAGGCCGCTGTTCCTCAATGACGCGTCGCCCCGCACGATCATGATATCCCGCGATCGGGACAAGCGGGCCGCGACGGTGCTGTCCATGTCGATGATCGAAACCACCTTGGAGGTGAAAAGATCGACTTCCGACACTCTCCCCACCAAACCATAGGCTGTTATCACGGGCGCATTGATCTCGATACCGTCCTTGCTTCCCCGGTTGATGGTAAACACCTCAAACCAGTTACCCGGGTCCTTGGCGATAATGGTACATCCGATAGGCTCGAAGGATTCCATCTGGTCCAGGAAATTCAGCGCCTCCCTGAGCTCTTTATTCTCCCTCTCAAGGCGTTCCAGTTCCCTGTTCTCCTTTTCAAGCTCGCTGATCCTGCGCAGCAGCTCCTCGTTCTCGGCCTTCGTGATCTTGACGTCCTTGAAGTAATCAAATATGTCGGCAATTTTCTTGGACATGAAGGAAATAACGCTTTGCAGGGGCGCAATGGGAACACTGATGATATTGCCCACAACCTTGATGCCGCTTCCTTCTTTTGAGGAGGCGACAGCCAAGGCAAGGATCACAACGACCACCAGCGCAACGATAAAAACCTTGCTCTTCAGCAACCTGCGCAACTCTTAGAATACCCCCTTGGCGTCATCTCATCTGATCTTCCTGGATGACAGGAGCACGCTGCTCAAGGTATCTATTTCTTCAAGAACCTTGCCCGTACCAAGCACCACACAATCAAGGGGATTCTCGGCCACAAAGACAGGAATACCGGTTTCCTTGCTGATCAGCTTGTCCAGCCCTCTCAACAGGGCGCCTCCGCCGGTGAGCATAATACCCCTTTCCATGATATCCGCTGCCAGTTCCGGCGGCGTTTTTTCCAGGGTATAGCGGATGGAATCCACCACTGCGTTGACAGGTTCCTTCAGCGCTTCCCGAATCTCCTCGGAAGAGATGTTCAGATCCTTGGGAAGGCCCGTCACCAAATCCCGGCCGCTGATGGTATAGACCTCTTCCTGTTCCAACGGATAAGCCGAGCCGATCTTGATCTTGATGGCTTCGGCGGTTCTTTCGCCCACCATCAGGTTGTATTCTTTCTTGATATAGTGCATGATGGCGTCATCAAACTCATCTCCGGCAACTCTTAAGGACCGGCTGACTACGATGCCGCCCAGGGAAATGACCGCCACCTCGCTGGTACCTCCGCCGATATCCACCACCATGCTTCCGGAGGGCTCGGCCACGGGAAGGCCTGCCCCGATAGCCGATGCCATGGGCTCTTCAATCAGAAAGGCTTCCTTGGCGCCTGCCGACAGGGCGGAATCCACCACCGCCCGTTTTTCAACTTCCGTGACTCCGGAGGGTACGCAGATGATGATCCTCGGCTTCTTGAGAATACTGCTGCCGATGGCTTTCCTGATGAAATATTTCAGCATGCCCTGGGTCGTCTCAAAATCGGCGATAACACCATCCTTCAGAGGTCTGATTGCCGTGATATTGCCAGGCGTCCTGCCTATCATCTGCTTGGCTTCAAGTCCAACGGCAAGAACCTCGCCGGTAATGTTGTTGATGGCTACTACCGAGGGTTCACGCAATATGACGCCCTTACCTTTCAAATAAACCAATGTGTTTGCCGTACCGAGATCGATTCCTATTTCTTTTGAAAACAACGCCATTTGCTTACTCTCCTTCTACCTTTCACATAACCCGACCATGCCGGACGGGTTATTTATCCTCTGCCTTTCGGTATTTTATCACCTGTGGATTTTTTTAAACCTGTCCTTTAAACCAAGAGAGCATTCCAACTCCCTGCCGTTCCAGAAGCAGGGACAACTTGTGGAGGGGAAGCCCGATCACGTTGAAAAAACAACCTTCCACCCTTTCCACAATAAGGCTTCCGAAGCCCTGTGCACCATAAGCGCCGGCCTTGTCCATGGATTCGCCTGTATTCAGGTAGGCTCGGATCATCTCCTGCGTCATGCGCCGTATCTTTACCCTGGTCAGTTCGCTGTCCGTGATGACTTCGCGGGTTCTTGAATTAACCAGCGTGATACCGGTAATAACCCGGTGCCATCTCCCTTGGATGGTTTCCAGCATCCTTACGGCGTCGGCATGGTCTTTGGGCTTGCCAAGTATGGTTCCGTCCACCTCGACCGTGGTGTCTGCCCCAAGGACAAGGTATTCCTCATCCGGAATATCGTAAAATTTCTTTGCGACCATAAGCGCTTTCTGGCGTGACATTTCCTCGGCGTATTTCCTGGCATCGGCGTAACCTATGGAGGTTTCGTCGATGTCCGCAGGGTATGCCTCAAACTCCAGTCCGATCTGCTTTAGCAGGTCTTTGCGTCTGGGGGATGCAGATGCCAGAATGAGTTTAGGCATGTGAGTACACTCTCCTCATGTTTGCGTTTGCTTATCGTGGGTAAAATACTCCATATCATTATACACTTAGATATCGGTTATTGGAATATGGGATCCGGAAATCTCCGACCCTGCCTGTCGGCTGGGTTGCCGGCCCATTATTTCCGGTGGACAGGGTCCGCAAAAAGGGTATTATTCGCGCTTTCTGCAGGCACAATAGGTTTGAGCATAATTTGTTACTTCTCATTTGTCGATAAAATAAGTATAATATACTATAAGTATGTCCAGAATGGTTGAAAAGGATTAATGATATGAAGATTGAAAGAATTGGGGAAAACAAGATAAGGATTTTCGTATCATATGATGATCTCGAAGAGCGGGACATCGATCTGGATGCTTTCAACTACAACTCTCCGGAGACCCAGGAACTCTTCTGGGATTTGATGGAGCAGGCCGAGATCGAACTGGGCTTTGACACCCAGGAATCCCAGCTTTGCATAGAAGCCGTATCGGATACCGATCATGGCTTTGTGATCACCATTACGAGGATCGAAGAGGACTCCGAGTTTGAGTCCATACAAAAATTCATAAAGAACAGGTACCGGAAAAAGGATCTGTCCTGCAAGAAGAGGAGCCAGAAGATCTGCTCAACCCTAGTGATATACGCTGTGGAGGGCTTTGATGCGCTTTGCCGGCTCTGCAGCCTGATCCATCCGCTGTATACCGGCCGGAGCCGGGCATATGTCCTGGATTCCACCTATTACCTTGTGCTCTGCGGCATCGAGGGCAATGTGTCCAACCGCAAGCGTTTTGAGAGCATCCTCAGCGAGTACGCCGACAAGATGCAGAACGTGGACTTCCTGGAAGGCTACCTGAACGAATATGGCAAAAGGCTTGTATCGGACGACGCTGTTGCGTTTTTCGCAAGCATGGAGGGTTAACCCTCCTTTTCTACTATCCTCTTCAGATAGGCCTTAAATTCGTCGCGCAGATCTTCCCTCTTAAGCGCATATTCTACAGTCGCTTCCAAGAAGCCAAGCTTATTTCCCACATCATACCTGCGGCCGGAGAAGACATAGGCGTACATGGCCTCATGCCTTGAAAGCTCCTTCAATGCGTCTGTCAGCTGGATCTCGCCGCCTTTGCCGGGTTTTGCGTTCTCAAGGAACTTAAAGATCGCCGGAGAGATGATGTACCTGCCCAGTATGGCGATATCCGACGGCGCCGATTCCACATCGGGCTTTTCAATCAGATCCTTCACCTTGTAGACTCGGTCATCCACCTGCTTTCCTGCAACAATGCCATACTTGTTCACCTCGCCGGGATCCACATGCTGGACGCCCAGAATGGTGGTTTTGTATTCATTGTAAACATCAATAAGCTGCCTGAGGCAGGGTACCTCGGAATCCACGATATCGTCACCCAGCAAGACGGCGAAAGGTTCATCGCCGATAAAGGACTTGGCGCAGTAGATGGCGTGTCCCAGGCCTCTGGGTTCCTTTTGCCTGATATAATGTATATCCACAAGATTGGCTATATCCCGTACCTGCTGCAGGAGTTCTTCCTGGTGCTTGTTTTTCAGGGCTTCTTCCAACTCGAAAGAACGGTCGAAATGATCCTCAATGGCACGCTTGCCTCGTCCGGTTATGATAAGGATGTCCTCAATGCCGGATGCGATGGCCTCCTCTATGATGAACTGGATGGTCGGTTTGTCGACGATGGGCAGCATTTCCTTGGGCTGTGCCTTTGTAGCAGGCAGGAAACGGGTTCCCAGCCCGGCTGCGGGGATAATAGCCTTTCTGACTTTCATCTCCAAGACTTCCTTTCCGACAATATCTTTTGTCCGGCAGCTTTGCGCGGGGCAGATTCATTATATCATATTTTGGCAGGACAAGTGGACCCCGGCTGAGATTGCCACGCACCGCTTGCGCGGTGCTTGCAATGACGTCAGGTACGGCTTAGCAGGTTCAGTGTGATTGCCGCGTTCCGTTCCACTCCACTCGCAATGACACCCCGGGATGGTTCCTGCAGCCATATCCCTCATGTCATTGCGAGGAACGATGTGACGAAGCAATCTCATTTACTGGATGCCATAGATAGAGTTGGATGTTGGCGTATTAAAGCTTCCAAGCATCTCCTGCCTCTTTTCCTACGGTACGGTGCGGAAGCCTGAATGTTACTCCCGAAACGCTTTGTGGTAAATATAATTAATCTAATTAACCAATACGCATAAGGGGATGTTCTTATGGCATTTGAATGGAAAGAAAGGTACATGCTCCACATTGAAGAGATCGATAAACAGCATAAAAAACTCTTTGAGATAGGCGCCCGCGTCTACTATCTCACCCAGGCAGACAGCACCTACGACAGGTATGATGAGATCATGACCGTCATCCAGGAATTGCTGGATTATACCCAATATCATTTCAAGTATGAAGAAGAGTTGCTGGAAAAGCATAACTTCCCACGCCTGTCCATTCAGATTAAGGAGCACAACTATTTTGTAGCCAAGATCAAAAGCCTGCTTGACAGGGACATTGATGAAGACCAGACAGAAACTTTACAGGATATCGTTAACTTCCTTTCCGAATGGATCAGCACGCATATCACCTTTGAGGATCGCCAGTATGCGGATGTGTTAAGGGGAAAAATTTAGCATAAATCCTATTGCATAAATGGAAGCAACAAGTCGGGTATGGAATTGCCACGCTACGCTCCGCCTGTACACAAATGATACAATAGAACGTTATCTCAGGGGAATGTGGCTGTTGACAGTCTCTTGAAAAGGCTCGCGGATCAGAGGCAAACAAGGTATCAGGTATTATTCATATACAGGGGGTAATTGATATGGCATTTGAATGGAAAGAACGTTACAGGCTGGGTATTGAAGAGGTGGACAAACAACACAGGAAGTTGTTTGAAATAGGAGCCAGGGCTTATGAGCTGGCGCTCCTGAATGACGGCTATGATCGCTACGACGATATCATGGAAGTTCTCCGAGAACTTCGGGATTATGCCGCGTACCATTTCAAGTATGAAGAGGACTTTATGACAAAACACAATTTTGAGGATCTCTCCAATCACGCCAAGGAGCACAATTACTTTGTGGCGAAGGTGAATAGCCTCCTTGCAAGGGAAAGGGAAATTGATGAGGAACAGGAGCAGACACTTCTGGAGATCGCCGACTTCCTTTCGGAATGGGTGAGCACCCACATCATGTTCGTGGACCGCAAATACACCACGCTGTTTCCAAAGTCCTGATTGAAAATATCAAAGGAGTCCTCCGACCGGAGTGACTCCTTTTTTTATGTATCAGTAACAGTTTGCGTAATGTACGCGATCCTCTTCTGCATCCTCTTGCCAAGCTCTCAGTGAACCCAACTCATTGAGCAGATGGTTCACGATCAGCTCATCCAGCTTTTGGCTCAGTTCCAACGTCTCCTCATTGTTCAGCTTTTCGCCGTTTTGCGTGACTTTCAGGTTCAGTTCGGTTTTAAGCTTCTCAATTTCCTGGGGCAAATACTGCAAGTCTTCGCTGCTCTGTTTTTCTCTCGGATCCTTCACTAACAAACCTGCACCAGCCATTTTTTAACCCCCTTTTCGGCTCAGGATTCCTCGGCCTTCCCCTGAATGACGCATAAGGATCGTTGATTAATATATACCCATATATAACCATTCGACGCATAAATTTCTTGTTCCAGAAAAAATCGAGCACATTTTTCTGAAATGCGCTTAAACAGCGAGCTTGGAAGAACAGTTTGGGAAATTTTGGGGAAATATTTCACATGTCATTAAAAGAAAACTACATCCCTCATGTCATTGCGAGGAGCAAAGCGACGAAGCAATCCCAGTCGCTTCATTGCAGCTTCCGGGCTTTATGAGATTGCCGCGCTCCGTTCCACTCCGCTCGCAATGACACCCTGGCATGGACCCTGCTGGCTATATCCCTCATGTC